>Ga0126338_10001711_pt1:0-2500 | contig 14470 bp, 5 predicted proteins | sample OrbCmetagenome_2_FD_92529 | JGI IMG/M metagenome (GOLD analysis project Ga0126338, IMG submission 92529) | Coral microbial communities from Petempiche,Puerto Morelos, Mexico - Orbicella C C metagenome | ecosystem: Host-associated > Invertebrates > Cnidaria > Coral | place...
AAACAGTAGTAAATAAATGCCAACTGCAATTAAACACAATATTTAAATGCTAACCGCAAGCAAACGGCAGTAAATAGAAGCAAACTGCGGGGAGACTATATGGGTGGCCTACCATGAATTATATCCCCGTTTAGCTCCCAACCAGAAGTCGAATAGCTCTCAACGGGAAGTCTCGTTCTTAGAGCGTAAATGGGGGCTAATCGACTTCTGGTTGGGACTATCCGGCTAGGCCAGGCTAATCGACTTACATTCACTCGAATAAGAGCTCATCCTTAATTTTGTGCCCTCGTGGAATGATGAAATCTAAAATATAAACCCACCCATAGTCCAAAATAAATGTAAGTGAATGAGGAAGGCCGGACTCTCGGTTTCTTGTCAAAAATAAAACTATAAAAATTGCGCTTGGTAAATAATGGAGATTGACAAGAGAAAACCTGAAAATTTCGATAAGCGTCCGAGAGCTTCATAGAGGAGAGAGGAAGATAAGAAAACCGCGACTTTAGCTGGCTTATCAGGGCGGTATCTTACTGGAGCGCGCACAGACCGAGGGAAACAGAAATCCTCGTATAAAACGAAGATTTTCCGATTCTTATAGTCCAATCAGAGAATAGCACGAGAACTAAGGAAATCGTGACGACAACTAGTCTCTAACAACATACGTCACGTTGCTAAGTAACATTCCTGCCTAAAACCGAGGGCTCATCTCTGGCGGAAGACTTAAAAGAGAATTTACGCCGCCTAAAGTACAAGCACTGCACGTTAGAAGAAAACTGTCTTTAACCTGCTCATTTACGCCTATTAATGTCATTTGCCGAGTGCAAGCCGTTAGTTCTAAGCTATCACACAAACAAGCATTGTATTAACTCGCTATCGTCTTGGCTTGTCGTCACTTGAGCTACTGCTGTCGGATCCAGACTCCTCCTCACTGCTACTGTCGTCGCTGCTACTTTCACTCTCACTGCAGTCACTTTCAGAGCTACTTCCGCTTTGGCCGCTGCTCTTCTTCCGGGACTTGTTCTCGGTGGTTTTAGTTTGTTTAGGCTTCGCCACTTCACCTTTATCCTGATTTTTCTCCTGACGGACTCTAGAAACAAGAAACCAAGTCTCAACAACACTGGTAGCATAACAAAGCATGGCGTTGATTCTATAAAATGCTAAACATTCACCCAGGAACACAGAGAACTGACCTCGCTGGATGAGATGTTAGTCCAACGTAAAATACCCGTTAGCCCCCACCCCCACCCCCACCCCCACCCCCAACCCCTCCTCCGACGAATTGAGAGACGACGGGAATCAAACCAAGATACGGAATCTCATTGCTAACGCGCTAACCACAAGATCTTAACGGAATTAAACATCGCTAATCGCATATGAATACTGCGCTGGAGATATCACTACATCCTCCTCATTTCGTACTTTCCGGAGTTTCCGCAAACCCCATCGTACATACCTTCTAGACGGAGGTCCACGAGGGCCCTTCTCCGCAGATCCACTGGAGCTTTGACTTCTTCTCTGGACAGGAGAAAGGTCTCGTTCCGTCACTTTGCTTCTTCTGCGGACAGGCGATGCACTGGGAGTTCTGTTTCGTCTCTGAACAGGGCTGGGTCTCTTGGGAGATGGGCTCGGCGAAGGCCGATTCGGTGGAGGCGTTACACTTCTTGGTGGCTGACGCCTACGCATTTGCTTGGGTGGAGAACTTCTAGGGCTGTGACTCGCATTTCGTGCAGGGCTTCTGCTTTGGCGCGTATTTGAGCCTCGGGCATTAACTGGGCTTCTTGATCGGCGTTTCCTGACAGGGGGAGGGCTAGGGCTTCTTTTAGTTCTCGGTGGCGTCGCACTTCTGGATGGTTGACGCCTCCGAGGCTGGACGGGTGGAGAACGTCTGGGACTACGACTATCACTTCTTCTCCGGCGTTGATTGGAACCTCTTGAAGGTTGTCTTCGTGGAGGCGATGAGCTGAGCATTCTGTCAGGTCTTGGGGGTGTTACACTCCGGGATGGTTGACGCCTACGAGATGGCAGGGGAAGTGGACCCCTCGGGCTACGACTACGATGTCTTGTTTCCTTGGGGTTTGGTGATTTATTTCTGTCATTTCTCCCGCCAGACCTACTTCTGGATCGGTTTCTATTCGTTAGTCTAGCACGAACTGGGCTCGGAGCTGGCCTTCGACGCACAGGGGGTGGACTTGGGCTTCTGCTAGCTTTCCGCCGTCTTGAAGGCATCGCACTGTCTGGGGACGGTCTTGATGGCTTCACAGGAGAAGGACTGGGACTTGGAGAGTGAACTGGTGGAGACTGGTGTCTGGCATTACGAGGTGACGGGGAAGGAGACTGGTGTCTAGCATTACGAGGTGACGGGGAAGGAGACTGGTGTCTAGCATTGCGAGGTGACGGGGAAGGAGACTGATACGCAGCTTTACGAGGTGACGGGGAAGGGGACTGTTGTCTAGTGTTACGAGGTGACGGGGAAGGGGACTGCTGTCTAGTGTTACGAGGTGAC
>Ga0126338_10001711_pt1:5000-14470 | contig 14470 bp, 5 predicted proteins | sample OrbCmetagenome_2_FD_92529 | JGI IMG/M metagenome (GOLD analysis project Ga0126338, IMG submission 92529) | Coral microbial communities from Petempiche,Puerto Morelos, Mexico - Orbicella C C metagenome | ecosystem: Host-associated > Invertebrates > Cnidaria > Coral | place...
TGTGTGTGTGTGAGATTTAAACGTATCTGCCAACTTCCCAATCTCATCTTTCCTACAAAGTACTTACAATACATCATCTCAATCTGTCATGGACTGAAAATTAAAACATGATCATAACATGAATTGTACATCTTTGCACATCTATACACGAATGTCTTCACCGCAGATGAGACTGATCTGCAGTGAAGTTACCTTTCTTTTGGTGTCCGTTGTTTTCGTTTTTTCTGAGTTTTACGCGGGGAAGGTGAAGAATCATTTTCACCATCTTCTTCAGAGCTGCAACAAGGAAACAATACTGACATTACAAAAACACGAAGAATATTAAGTATTGTGTTTATAGACTACCTTCCAATTAGGTAAAATATATTTGTAGTAACAGGTGGCCATGCTAAGTGATCTGATTGATCTATTTGGAATTAGTGTATAAAACGTATTTACGGTACTAGAGTTAAGAACTCTTGCTCACGAACAGACGACTTCAAAAAAAAGTTACCGATAGACCACTCCCCCAATGGGGCTTTTCAGGGTCAATAAAAACAAGCATTTGAACAAATAATGGAAATGAACATAACATGATTAAAATCCCAACTGGCAGGAGGCACAGCAAGAGTGGCAGAGGAGTTGAACTCAGGGCTACCGAGAACAACACCACTTTGTGGTCAGAATGCGACTTGAACCTGTGACCTCTGGATTTCAAGTCTGGCATCTCAACCACTTGGCCACCCTGGCTCCGAGAAGACTAATACGATAAGTAGCCTACACGTTACCTACATGTGTACACTTCATTTGAAGACAGGCTCTAACAGAGCAATAAAACATGCGTCAACTCTGCACAGATGTGTACATGTAACAATAAACAAAAGCAGAACAGCCAAGATCGGCAGATCCCGAAATTGATTTTCTAAATAGCATTGAGCATTTAAGAGAAGTCAGAGACTTGACCATAGGTAACAAATATGTTTCAAAATGCACCTTTAATGATTATACAGCAACCCATTTGCAGGGCTCGACTTTCAGGAAAAAACCTTGGGGGCAGCTGGCCTCTAAGTTTTCAGATTTAGTCGCCAGCATGGAAAGTTAGTTGCCAGTGAAAAAAATTTGGTTACATTGCCTACCTCAGTGGTCGCAACATCAAGTTCTGATTTTTTATGAAACATGTAATAGTATTTTGTCAGGCAACCTAGAGCTTATTAAGATAACCAAAGGTGCAATGTGCTTGTCATGCATGTGGGCAGCAAGACCCATTCTTGTAACTTTGAGCACTATGCTGCTTACAGATTATGCTGTACTCTCACAAATAAAGTTTGCAGCAAGCTAACACAAATAACCATTAAAATTAACCAAAAACTTAACTTGCTTTGCAGAAATTTCCATGGGGTGGTAAAATGGCTATAGTTATGTTAACTGGAACTCACTTAAGGCTTTTCATGCTGTCTTTCCCATTCAATGCAAAAACGTTTTTTAAAAAAAGAATAGAAGTTCTCATTTTGTTCTTGTCTCAGTTCCGCAGTTGTTTGCATATTTTTCTAACTCTGGAACAATTATTTCACAGTTTCTTTGGATTTCATGTCAAGATTTTAGCTTCCTGATTTCTGTTTCATTAGCACCGATCAATGGTAATGTCAGACCTCTTTGCACTGTTAGACTGCTCCTCTGCTTTCCACAAAACTCCTATCCATCATCAAAGATTACAATATGCCAAAGGTCAAGTCAAGACATGCATCACTATGACACCATGTGCAATACCTGCAATTGACCTAAATCACTTTGCTTAGCAAGGTTTTTGGCTTGTTTGTTTGTTTGTTTTTGTTTCTGAGCAAATGGGAATTGGACATGCTTTTTAATTTGTCCTTTTCCCCTAAGAGGTTATTCAAGAATAGAAGAGATGAGGAAGTGTGAAAGCCATGATGACTGCCTCCATCCTTGAAAACAGAAGCAAAGAGAAGGAAGAAGGGAAGAAAAGGAAAATAAGGAAAGGAAAAAGGAAAAAAAACCCAGAAAATACAGTAGATGGTTTACGAAACTAAATACATGTATATATCAGTGACCAATTTCATGACCTAAACACTTATGTCCAGGATTGAATGCAAGTATTGTTTAATTAGTACTTCATATTTGGCAGGGTTGCCATTTTCATATTACTTCATATTTGACAGAATTGTGTGTGTTTTGGTGACTTTTCACTAATGAGGACACTAAATGTGATGCTTTTCATAAGGAATTTGAATCTCATTAGTGTTCAATGCTGGACTTATCTGGACATAAAAAGACATCTCCTCATCGCTTTTATTCTTGAGTAACTCCCAACTTTTTTACTTTGAATTTCATGCCAAAGGCATCCTACCTGTCTGAGTTACTCCCTTCACCTGATGACTCAGATGCAGGAGTACGCTTTCTTTTTTTCTTCTTTGGGGGCGACTCCTCCTTTGCACTGTAAAGAGAAGACAGTTAGCAAACAAAAGGCAAACAAATGCATCTCAAGTCAGTAAAATAATTAGTTAGGCCTTACTGTACGGCTGCTCCATTTTGTAACAATGTTCACCTAAATAACATCCACTTGCTGCTTTACAATGTTTCTTTTGACGATTTTACATTTATTTTACAATGTAAATCCACATGCATTTAAATTAAAATGAAAGAAAATTCTGTTCTTTTCCACCAAGTAGTAACACTACATTTAATAACTGAAAAATAAAGACAAGATACATCGACCAACAACAGCCCCTAACAATGTTATTACTACACTTAGTTAATAATTAATCTTACAGGTCTAGCTGCAAAATAAATAAGAGTAAATCTCAAGACCACTGGCCTTACCTGTATCAAGCCAAAATGAAACTTGAGAACAAACAAGCAAATAGTCTAGATACAGTGTTGGGAAATAGAAAATCAAGAACATTATTTAGACTTTGAATTTGTGACTGGTTAATGGTAAAAAATTCCTTCTCAATTTTTGTTACATGCAATTAAATATAATTATTAAAATATGACCCCTGAATGTTTGGTTTCCTTGAAAAATTGCTATTAATGATACACATTTTAAATAAAAGCTACTGTTCACTCACCCACAAATAGTTCTCAATTAAAATACAATTATACAGTATTACATAAACAAGCCATGGACAAACCAAAATAATAAGTTACAAAAATTATTACTTTCTATTTTGACTAATACATATGCACTCATATTTAACTAATGAAATTGTTTAAGTTCTACATTTAAGTATGAATACTCCTGGATCAAGACTGACATTGTTCTAGTCATTTGTGTTCAAGTTAATTTTTAAACAAAAATTTACAAAGATAAGGACTACAATTAGTTGTACTCTCTCTCTATGGCCACACAATTTGAAATGCTCTTTGCAGAGAAAACAATAAAAAACCGTTGAACCCAAAGACTAACAACTACTGTAAGAGCAGGGAGAATAAAAGACTGAAGTACATGTAACAGGCAATTACGATCAGAGTTGTCTTTGTTATTAGTTTGGATTGGTTACCTCCAGTGTGAGGAAGGTACCAAATAATTTACAGGACATGTAGTTGGCATGATTGCCAGCTTCTGACCCATTTTGACAGTGCTGCTACAGTAGTGAGCAACATTGCTGAAATGTTTTATTTTATTTCAATTTGCTCAGCAAAGACTTTGCAGTTTGCCCACCTTACCCCCCATCAACTGGGTGTTATTGCACTTATGTTGACAGGTTCCTGACAGTTTTCTAAGTGGTTCTTTAAATCTAGCTGATTTTCAGAGACATGACAGGTAAAACAAAGCATGGGACATAACGTAAAAAAAAAAAATACAGTATACTGGTGCCAATCTACAAACACAAAAAAATTTCTACTGGTCCCTCATTTTCAATGACAGCATGCATGAATCTTGAAAGTTCACTTTCCTCATAGACCTACTGAATTACTCTTTTCATGGAACCAAACATTCAGCAGGCCACAGCCATGTGATAAACATTATACCCTGTACCTTTTTGCTTCGGGTGAACTAAAACTAATCAAGGTGTTTCCTCACTTCCCAAGTAATGTTGAATGATGTTCTATTTCCCTGGCACTTCAAGACTTATTAGTTTTAAATGAACTTCTAAAAACTGAATTGAAACTGATCTCAATCATTTGTTGTCAACTCCAGCAGTAATTAAGTACATTGTATTTTTTTGTTTCCTAGTGCAACACAGCTGTAAAAGGTAAAATGTGGACTCAAGCACAAGTGACACACACTGCCAAAGCTTTGTCCCAATATTATTAGCAGGATGTGAGTACGAGCATTTAGTTTATCGTCATAGTGTCAGTGTCAGTGAGTTTTTTGCTCATTTCTAATGATTTGTGAGTAGGACCACTGGTAATTGTATTCCCTAACAAACTAGCCCCTCATCCTACAATAAATAACCCTGGGTGGAAAGAGGTACTATAAGAATGGAGTGCCTCCTCTAACAACACAACACAATGGCCCTGAACCACTTACAACACAGTCCAAAGAAATGACCATTACAACCCCCAGTTGGCCACTAGGCTTCACTTGCATACAATACATGTACATACTGTACGATTACCACTCACATGACAGTCACAAGATATAATGGCAAAAGAAAACACACTAAGTGGAAATAAACTGGTCTCAATACATGGTGCTAAATAATGTCAGAGGATTTGATGGTACATGTACATGCACACAGGTTCATATTGTGCTTGTGAGCAAATACATGTAGTTGACGAACATTTGAAAGTACTGCTGCCTTTCGATAAATTTTGTGATTGATTTTCTGACACAGCAACATGCGTGCAATCCTACCATTTCGATTCCAACTCCAAACTTAAGAGATTATATTCGTCAAATCACACAGAACCTTTTTAACTGGTGGTGAGATGTGACTTAACCAAAGCTTCATCAATTGGCAATAGTGTACATCACTACAAGACAATGAGGTCAAACAAGTAAGTATGAGTTAAACCCTCACCTTTTGATCTCTTCTTTTTCTTTTTGCTCTTCCAGTTCTTTCTGTTTGGCTTCCCAAGCCAACTGCGTCGCTGCTCTTTGAGCTGCCTTTAATTCCTGGTCAAATGACGAACCATCTTTGTAATCTTTCTTGATTCCAAGAGCTTCTTTCATTTTAGCATTCTTCTCTTCATTTGCTTCAGCCATTTGATGTGTTTCCGTAACACTAAAATTAAATATTGACATCAACAATAACATTTTAATGTAATGAAAGTCATTTTGAAAAAAAAAAACACCTTGTTTTGGAACAGATCTTCAAACCATTCTAAAAAGGAAAATTCCTTGTTAAGTCGAAGCCTTTAATTATCCAGGAGTAATACATGTACAGTACACTGCACGTAACCAACTTCACCAACTTTTGTTTCTAACAAATTATGGTAAGAACCTGACTTTGCAAGGATGCAGTCTTGGATGAAAACCACATTCTCCCAACATCAATAATTATTAAAAGAAATAGCCTGATGTGCCTGACTGCATTGTTAAGTTACATTACATCAGGCAGATATTTCAAAGAACATGAGAAGTTCATGGAGAAATACATGTATGAGGCACGGCTTAGTGTTTCTTGCTAAAATTCTCTTGAGTTTCTACTACAACTTTAATATCCCATGAACTCCGAATCATCAATGGTTGCATTTTTCAATAATGTCAATCACCTTAGCAGACCTCTCTAGAAACAGAAGTTCACTTCAATGGGCTGGTAGACTTTGATCTATTTCAATTTTTTTTGAGGTTCATTGATTGTCATCTTAATTATGATTAATGGCAGAAAAAACCCACTTAAACCTCTTAAATCTTACCTTTCCCCTAGTAAAACTGAAAACAAGTGAGATTATATAAATACAAAAGGAAAAAGTCAGTGTGATGGCACAGTCAGACAGACAGACAGCAAGACAGACAGGCAAACAAAATGAAGTATGTAGGTAGCAACAGGCAGTCATTCAAACCAAAGACAGCCCTTATTAAAATAGTATTGTAAAATGGAAACTGTATATCACACATAAGAAAATAACCTGAAAACTTAACTGTAGTAAGTGTACATATACCACAAAAAGTATATTCAAACATTTCTTTACCATTATTAAACACTATGTGATTTTTGGAAAATAACCGGTATTAATACTGAATTGCTACAAGATTAATACAAACAAAATAACGTCAAATCATCAAAACACATAACACTGTGCATTTCCCAATGTCAGTACAAACTTGTAGAATACAGTATCAAACTATTTAACAAAGAACAAGGTTTAAAAATATCACCCAGTGACTTTATGGCATACAAGAGAAAATTGTTACTTCATTTCAGTATAATATCAGTATCCCTTCTTACCTCAGAATCTTCCTGAAACAAATAGCAAAATACATGAACATTAGAATACAAGTTGCACATACGTGGATTTTCCTTCTTTATTGTCTTTAGATGCAATGCCTGCTTGTTCAGAAAGGATATTTCGCAGCTCCTCCACCTTGCTTTCAATTTCACTGTCAGTGTATCTAAATTTGACGAGAGAAACAAAGAGAATCTCATCTGTAAAGTAATGTAAAGTACATTCAGTAATAATCATTCTACCACATTCAGGTGACTACAGTAGAGTACGGCACGGAATTCCTGGTGTTGTGGTTTGGCCTTGTCTCATGAGTTGATCATTTACATAGGGTTAACCTCATTGCACCTTTCCCCCTTGGAAAGAATTGCCTAAGATTGCTATGTCTATGTCCATGGCTATATACACAGCCACACTTAGAAAACTACAGTTTGGAGACACCATTTTGTTTTTTGGTCTTCAATCTCATGAACTACATCTGTGAGAGCATCCAGTATTTTTGGGGTTCACATGACAAGAGCCAAAAAACGGATGCTCTCGCAGGCTACATGAACTATCATTCATAGAGTCTCAAGCTCATAATCTGCACGTTCAATAGAAACCCTTGTTTAAGTTTGGGACAACTCAAAAAAGCTGTTAAAACAGCTTGTTTCTTGTTGTCCCAAATTTCCCTTCAGACTTTACATGACTTGAGCAAATATGGAAAATGTTTTCTGTTTCTTACTTGTGACACACTGAATATATTCAAAGAGAAAATAGTGCAGGGACTCCTTATGTTTGAACAAAGTATCTGTAGACATATTTTCTTTCTTACCTTGTAAAATTCTTTAATAGTTATTATTAAAAAAAATTACAATTTTCAAAAGAAATGTGTCTCCAGAAGTTTAGTCTAAACGTAACCAATCGCTCTAAATACATATGTTTAATGCCAGCATTCATTGACAGCCTTCTGGACCCATACATACAGGTATCCTGTCGTTTAGCCCCCAAATCAATGAACCCTCAACCTGAAGTCGATTAGCCCCTATACATATTCCCTCAAAGAAATCCACCGACTACAGACTCCTTGTTAATGCCAGAAACTTTGTTTATGTCACTTTCCATTTGTTGGCCACCTGTATTAATATACATGTATAAGCAACTTTCAGAGCAACGTTAATGTTAAACTGACCCCTGCTCTTCCATGAGATCTTGCAGTTCCATACACTTGAGTTCAATCTGTCGCTTTCTTTCGTGCTCCAAGATCTCTTGGTTGGGTTTTTTCGTGTTCATCTGTTCTAGTTTGGCGAGGTCTTCATTCGTATGGTACTCGACTTTTTCTTTCCTGCTACGTAACAAAGATAAGTTCCGTTGAACATAACCATTTGTTCCCGAGCCACGGGCCGTCTGCAAGCCAATATTGTTGTACATTTTCGATAATTCTTTTGCGTTGCTGGCAACGTTCTTTTCACACACTTAACATGAACATTGCTCAAGAAATACTACAAGATGGCGACGCACATGAAGTAAAGGTTAGTATCCCATAATACACTACTTCCTGATGATTTCGTTCCATTTGACCAGCGGTAAGTCACTCGATCACTATGTATTTGATGTAAGGTTCTGTTCTTGCGCAGCACTGCAGCATTGCTTGTTTGACTTCCATGTGTAGTTGCGTGCTCCTTATTTCTAAAATATGATAAGTAGGCGTTATTGCTGGGAAACCTGAACGCTGCCAAATTTTGTTTGCGTATCAAGCTAACTCAGACATTCTTTCTGCAGGTCTAAAACTGACATGAGGGGTCTACCGTAAACAGGCTAACCCGAATGTTATTGGGACTTTAAATAAGGAGTACTGTATGGATTAAGGTAGCCTGATTCTCAGACGTCCGAGGTCGTTCGCGGCCCCTTCGCTTCCCGTTTCTCGGACGTCTGAGAATCAGGCTATACAAGTAGTTTAAGGTGGCTTAGTACAGTTTTGATGCATTATAAAAACCCAACTTCTAACTCTTTTTTTGAAAAATGTTTCAAGATGTTCAGTTTTCTTCTCTCAAGTTACTGTTTCCTGAAGATTTTTTTTTTTTAACATAGTAAGCTATAATATGTGATACCAGTCTGCTACTACGGCTCAATCATTGTTGTTTTGACAAATGTCAGGAATTTGAAACTTTTGACAGTCTGAGACTTTGATGGTTCTGAATAACAAGAGAATAATTTTATGACTTCATATGTCCGAGTAGCCTTTTTTTGTAATAATGCAAATTTCCCCAGTCCGGCATCATCAAACTTTCTAAGCTACATAGATAAAAGGGGGCGGTCTCATGAAAGACATGAGAACGTCAATAACCATGGACAAGAGAGAATGAGGGCTAAGAGAGTTCATCCCCCGTATAAGCCTTATTCTTAAGGTGTGTCGTTAAGTTACGTTTAGATCATTCCGGCTTCAGCAATCCCAGACGATTCAAGAAGTCGACAGCTAGGCAATGGATCGACCTTTGCAGAGTTTATTTATTATAATTTTACCTTCATTTCTAAAGCTTATGCCAACCACATGGCCAATGTCTGTACAGTTTTTATTCACCTTTCTTGCCGAATAGCCCTTAACTTCGATTACATATCTCAGTATTGTTTTAACTTAATGGATACACGGCTTTTACTTAATTCTGGGTTTGTATCAGTAAAAAGTAAATTGCTAACTTTTCAATGATCTATTTTTTTATTTTTGGCTTGATCTATGCATTTGATGCATGAAAAAGTGCATCAACTATCTATCGATCCATTCCTCGGCGCCAGTCAGTTTAGAAACCATTTCTTTGCTTCGTATTCTTCATTGAACAGCGGAATACTGATGTTAGCCATTAAATCGTATGACCGGTCGACTAGAGTATACCCCATCATCTGCATCACTTGTTTACAGTAATGCTCAATGATATCAATATCACACGGATCCACCTTCCACCGCCAACGATTGACAGCCACTGAAGCGTCATCCACTGTGTGAAAGACCGGGTGACCCTCTATCTTCATTTTCTCTGGGTCCTGCACCGGGTGCGTTGATTTGTTGAGCCATGTTTTCACGCTGTCCAGCACAGGTAACCCAGCAAAGTTGTACAGGCGAGACAGCACCTTCAGTGGGTTCATTGCGAAATCTTCGTACCGCT
>Ga0126338_10001712_pt1:0-12500 | contig 14468 bp, 12 predicted proteins | sample OrbCmetagenome_2_FD_92529 | JGI IMG/M metagenome (GOLD analysis project Ga0126338, IMG submission 92529) | Coral microbial communities from Petempiche,Puerto Morelos, Mexico - Orbicella C C metagenome | ecosystem: Host-associated > Invertebrates > Cnidaria > Coral | place...
CCATTGATTGAAGAGATGACGCTGGGTGGCACCTTGGTATCCATAATACGGTTTGTGTTTTGAATTAAGGAGAAACACAAGAAGAAGCGTACTACCACATCTGTGTCAAAACAAACGAAACGGAGCATGACTTGATTCAGTAGAGCCGAACCAATGAAAGATGGCTCAATTCCATGGCATACTCACTTGGTAAAACTGGTTCCTGTTGATGGTTTGTACATTCTTTAAGATTGAACTCAGAGGAGGACTGGAGTAAACTTGTTTTATCAGCATCAGGAATACTCTGGTCTGGCGCTATGGAGACACCTCCGATTGACACGAGTTCGTTGTTTGCGTTGAGAGGTGAGGAGTTCGACCTGGCAAAGCTAACAGCGATGTCGACAATCGTTCCAACAAGGCATAGGTACAGGATTACACCACACAAGACCCTGTACAAATTGACAATACAATGAATATGACGGGTTTAAAAGTATTCCTTTAAACATTGTTTACAAGTAAATGTAGAAATTCTCTCATCGGCACGGTATTTTTGAGCGCAACACAACAACGTTGGAATGTAATTAATCCTTTCATAATGACCTAGGGAGGGACACAGCAAATCTCGTAACATCGTTTCAGGATGGTTATAAGGAACTTACAATTCCTGCGGTATTCGTCCCGGCCGACATCGACAATGTAGAACCACAGGGCGGTTTGTGGCAAACATGTACCCAGTTGCTATTTGTCCTCTCTCTGTGACGATGATGGGTATACTCGCAGAGGCTACCTAAGTCTAGCAACTCTTTTGAGCCACTGTCATGTGAAAGTTTTGTTTTCTGATGCAGTAACTTGATTTTCTCTGCTATACCTGTTACTAGTTGTGGTCACAGTAATCACGTGTGTACGCAGCAAAACATGTAATGTAAGTGTTGTGCTAGGCTGCTACCCATGCCCCCTGTTAGGGTGTTTCACCAATCCAGGATTGGTTTCCCGACATCTTGCCCACTGCTCCTAACCTCATGTTTTGATCCGTGGTTATTTTGACAGCTCTTTCTACCTTGTTATTTGACTGACTATGAGATAGTGAGGCCGCAGTGTGTTCAAACTGTCAATCACGAGCAAAGTTGGTAAATTGTTCCCTGGCAAACTTTTAACCGTGGTTAAGGAACACCATTTCTGGTACTTTGAGGTGTTTGAAGCAGCAAAAACAAAACAGAACGAACAAAACAGAACGAAACAAAGCAAAACAAAACGATGAAATAGGCCGACTGGGCAACAGAAACCAGCGAAGGTGAGTATAGTTATTATACTCAAAAAGTAACATTTTATTTTGCTGCGCGTTTTTATTCTTCGTTATTTTAAACTCCGTACAATGACTTGTAGAGCGCTCAAATTCTCAACTACCTGAAGTGTAAAACGACACTGCGTACTTTAAGTAGTCGCGTCCCACTCGATACGCTAACGTAAATCACTAATATTTGGTCAATTTCTCGAATCGTGAGTTTGGGATGCCTGTGCTTTTTCATGCCATCTCCTTGAATTCAGTCATGAAAAAAAATGATGTTCTTCACACAACAACACTGGCCTAACACTACGATGTCGATGTAAACCATTAAGCACTTAATGACTGGTCCCGAGGGAGACAGTGAGACCCTGAATGTTCCCCGAGGCGAAGCCGAGGGGAACATTGAGGTCGAGGGAAAACAAAACGCACTGTTCCCCGCGGGCCCAGTTATTAAGTGTTTTGTTATACCTCCCAACTTAAAAATAGAAAAAACTGCGAAGAAATCGCTTGCTTGACGCCGGCTGGCTCACAAATTTGCCGCGGTTTCAAGGAGCACGACCTGATCACGTGTGAGTCGAAAGTTCAAGTTGTTGTTTCCCTGGGGAATTAGTGAGTTTTGTTCGCCCTTGGGAGTTGGTGAGTTTTGACTCACGACACGTGACATGCTCTCCTCCAATCGGAAAACTTATTTGAGTTGGGAGGTATCACAAAACTATTCTCAGAAATCGCATCATTTTCCGTACTTTCTGCCATTCAGTCCGCAAATTTAGATTCGCTGTAACACAAGTCTCGCTTGCGTGATCTATATGAAAATAACCTCCCATATGTGGAATTTAATAAGGTTTAGGAAAATCGCAAAATTATTTACATCACTTTGCTTGTTTAAATTTTTTGTCATAAAACCTACGTTTGTCCAGTGAACTATACTTTTTCGGTATGTGTTCTTATAAATACACATGCACGTAGGACCATTTATAAACATTGGCCAGATACTTTGCAAGCAAGTTTTAAGTTCTGTACTTACAAAGTTGTGATTACTCCGGTTGTGTACTCTGACTTCTTGTTACAGAAAACAGATTTAGCGGCAGCATCATCGAATGTGTGTGGGATTAGCTTGAACACTGTGCTATCAAATTCTTGGTTAGCTCCTGGTAGAGACGAATGCAACAGGCCAGACATAGAGTAGATTGTTAAACAAATACCTTAGCATAGGAAATCAATGAATGTCTGTATATCAGGAGCTTTAAGTTGAAGCAAATGGAAGTGAATTATTAGTAAAGGAAATTTATGTCAATTAGAAGGAAAACTTTCGTGACGAAGGAAATTGACGTGCAAAGATAACACTTTTGTGCTAAGAACAAGCAAAATGAAGTAGACAAGACAACAGAGTAGAACGGGGGCAGATCAGCTACGGTAATTTGCGAAAATAAAGTGACAAAACACAGGACACCATTTGGAAAATGTTTCCACTCTGGAAAGGAAAAAGAAACTAAAATTGAAATTCTACAGCATAACATTCAGTTAAATAAAAAAGGCGAAATTTCCATTCCGTCATTATCATGCACCCTGGTAAACAGGCAAGGATTTCAAAAACGACAGACTATAACGAAAAACGTGAGGTATCTGTTTTGCCTTGGTTACCAAATTCGCGATGAGCGAATCAGAAGCCGTGTCTACTGTTCTGATATCCCGCGATATCAAGTCACTGACCTGATATTGTTACAATATCATGCTCTCAAATTTGGGCTCGGTAAATACTTAATCACACCTTTTTGGTTTGTTTCAGCGGCATATCGAGCTCGTTTAGTGTCGTTGCGCTTATTTTAGCTTGACGAACCATGGCTCCATCAAACTCTCCTCATCTGCTGCCGAAGTGTGTCAAAAACGTACGACTAAAAATAAAAATTGGTACGTATTGGCAATTTTAATCCAACTCTCGAAATCTCGAAGTCTGGTGACCGGTTTTGAGTACATAGTTCCCATCACCGTCGGTGTGAACAAAAGTAAAGGCCGTCGAAACCCTTCTAATTTTGAAGTCTGCTTTATTTCACTCGAACTTGGTTTAAACAAAGACGTTGACAAGTATTCTTTAGTCCTAGTACACTTTTAGTAGGGGAATAAACGTAAGATTTCGAATTTTGCTGTCTCTGGCCGGTCACGGTAACGCGTGCGAGATGTGTGTGTGGAAAGGGTGCAAATGTACCTGAAAAGATATCTTGTACAGCGTTGGTCACATCCTCTTCACTGCACTGTTTAGGTGCACAGATCCCCCAAAGAATGGGATAATCCTGTGGAAAAAAAAAAGAAACAATCAAAACAAAATAGTCAAAAGAATAAAGAAGTTGGGTCGCGGACGACACAGCCTTTTTCCAAGTTTGTCATTTGCAATTCGTGTTAATAGTTCTGTTTGGTGCTTTTCTCTTTTTATTTCGAATTTCCTTCGATTTGAAAGAAGACTTAAAAAAAGACTTAAAAATATCGTGAGATAGTCACATGTGCAGTAGTTCTAATCCTGGAAGTAGACAAGCCTGAATAACCTTAGTTTACAGTGGCGGATCCAGACCTTGAGCTAAGGGGGTGGGGGATGGGGAAGAGGTTTGCTTGCCTTGTCGGCTTTTCTTCCTTCTGCGATTTTTTTTTAAACCAAAATAAGGGGGGCCCGGGCTCCCTGGGTCCCCCTAAATCTGCCACTGGTTTATGCCACATGAAGTGACAAGCAGTATCTAAGTAAGCTCCATGGATGGAATTAATGCCAGTCGGAAGTTGTAGGCTACTCCTTAGCCTGAGACCTGCCAACCTAACGTCCAGTGCACTAACAATTGATACAAGTATAGTAATACTGTAATGGTTGGAAAAATCAGGATTCTGCTGTTTAGAAACTTAATTATTGTGTCCTGATGACAAACTATTCACAACATTTTTATATTGCAATATAAGACAAGAAGCTCAAAGAGCTAACAATTGGTTCACCAGTTTCAACACTCTAAGACCGCTTTTTGGCACGAAAGGCATTGCGTAGCACAGCAAAACAATTGGAAAAGTGGTCATTCAAGTCTCATTCAAGTCTAAAGCTTGCATAAGTACAGCCCAGCGGCAGAAGAATTTTGGTTATTTCCTAACATGCTTGTAACATGCTTGCAACTACGCGATCCTAAAAAAAAAACTTGTCACTTCATCATATTTTTTATTACCCCCGAAGAAGGCTTATGTTAATAGCCGAAACGTTGGGTTTTTAAAGATTTTTAATAACTATTCTCAACCAGTGTGACATTTTTAAGCGATGACGTATGACATGATGACGTCATCGCTTAATGCTGGCGTACGATATTCCTTTGGATAAATGATGTCGCACTTTTCTCCGGTGTCGCGCACGATGTATCCTAGATCGAAGAGAGGAGAACTGGGAACTGGGAGCTAAACCCGTTTTGGTTAGATTTCCAGTTGTTAAACGCAGGTATCGGGACTGGAGTGATCGCTGTATTTTATACATTGTCTTCTAGTTAAGGCAGGAGTCGTACATCGATATTTACATTGGACAAAAATAGGTCGGCAGTGCGTACATGTGTGGCTTACAAGTTATACTTGTAATTGGGATAAAACTGAATTATCATGAAAAAAATGAAAGACACTACCAAGATTTTCAGCTCAAAAGGTCAGTGATCGATAGTAGAAGATGAAAATATGAGGTATTTTAGAGAATAGGGTGCTATTACAGAGAATCACAAAGTGTGCTCAGGGCTCAGGATTCTATTTTTTCGCCAAAATCGCAAACAATAATCGCGAAAAAAGTATGGGCTCTTGGAAAAGCTTTGTTCTAGGTTCCATCGTTTAATATCTGGGACTTTTGAAGTCTCATTACAAGCCTTCGCTCTCGAACGCTCCTTGCGTGAGAGTTGGGAACGTTTCGCAAAGGGAATCGATAAAATCCGTGTTATTTTGGAACGGCCTTCAAAGAAGACGCCGCGATTTTGACGGGCGTCGAATGCAAGTACATGTTTTTATTTCAATAGCTTGCTGAATTTTTTCGATATCGTGACTAATTTTCCTCGAAACTACAATATTTGAGTGTTGTGTCGCCAAAGTTTCATCGGTGGCAACAAGCTAGTAAAAATGGCAACCACATATTGAAAATAGCCGTCAGAAGAAATGGTTTCTGACGGGAAAACAACTGGAAGTTTACATACAATGTATTGCGAGTACTTCGAGTCTTTTTTTCGTTTTCACACTGCATTTCGTTAGTCTTATTTAGAGGGTGAGAGTCTGTTATTCTGTGATAGCTGAATCATGTAAGCTGATTTATGAAATGATTTTTTTTATCGGCGTGAGAAGGCTGGAATTTGACTGAAGTGTAGGTTTGATAAGGGGCACATGTATCATGCACATGCACTGATGTACATTTCTACATGGTGTATGTCCCCCCGTGGGTCAATGATCATTTTTTCCCTTGTTTCTTATTTATTAGGATGTCCGGCCATAATATGGACAACTATTTAGAAGTGTTAAAGAGTTGCTGCCGTTTGCCGGAATTGGTGAAATGAAACAAATCATGTGATCAACGCATTGTTATTTTAAGTTACCATGTCTATTGATAACAAATACTGTTATCTCAATTCTGTTGTCTACTTTGTTTTCAGGTTCAAGAGGGTGCCAAAAGTCAAAATAATAATAATATTGTATGTCGAACTTTTATTCTCAAACTCATTCATTATTCATGCAGCTCTTACCCAACCAGAGCATCTTATTCTAGTCAGGTGGATGGGTTTAGAAACCCAATGAAAAACGAGTTGAAAATCAAGGTGTGTTTGGAAATAATTTCAAACACCGATGCAAATATTCTTAATATGCATATTTATAAAGCAAGAAAAACACATGAGGATAGACAACTTTATTTAATCACTCATTTTGACCTAAATTATTTACTGCTGACATTAAATGTAACGGTACAGTTATTAAACTCCCCAAAACAGAAAGAGCCATTCTTTTTCTAAATTTAAATTCTCGCTCAATGGTGGCGACCGCGTCTTTTGTTTCGCTTTCAACGTTGCTGTACAATTCCGACCTAAAATGGCACCAACGTTAGAAGTTCCCAGTTCTAAGGCGTACTAATTTACTATCTACCCATCCATTAACAGACTAGATGTACACGTTACCTCGGAATAGCGCTGGCCACAAACTTTACCTCTTCCTCGCGAGATTTAGGAGGTCTAAATCTGCACTCTGCTATTTGCTTTGCGAAGCAACGTGTTCGCTCAGAACTGACAAACAGCCAGGTAACAACGTGACATTGATGAATATTCAAAAATTGTCACAGAGCAGCAATTAGGTGATAGAATCACGTTGCACGTCTCAAATATAATATTTGAATTGAAAAAACTTATTCAAATGATAGTTGAAACTAATTTTCTTTGTTGGAGAAGTAATTTCAAAAACTCGTGCTTCGGGTTTTACCAGGTTTCCAAACGCTCGAAAAAAAGTAAAACCACGAGGCAGCAGGCCTCGTGGTTTACATTTTTTCTCAATCTCATTTGTCTTCTTTGAATATTTGATGGGGTTTAAATATTACAACTTGTAAGCAGTCTAAAGAGCCTAGCACAGCTACTAGATCAGTGTCACATTTCATGATTAGCACTGCCCCAGATTAAACAGCGCGTATACAGGGTCCAGAATGTTAGAGTTCAGCCCTCAAATAAGCAGTGCATACACTCACAACAATGCGAGGCATCACACTGAATTGTTTGAGAAGTCAAACAAATTATCGGAAGGAAACACTCACTCTAAATCATACAGCCACGCGAATTTTGGAAAACCTTTGCAATTAGCATTTTGTGAAGAAGGGGGAGAGAAATGTCCTTCGTGGAAAGGCCCCAGTGTCCAAACTTTCTTTGTATCTTTTCGCAAACCCCTTAAGCTTAAAATCAACTTAAGCTTTCAGATGACAACAAAAACAACACTCTGAGATAATTGTAATAATTGTCCCTTTGAGGAAAATTACGCTACCGACTGATGGGGACACATTTGATACATCACAAGCAGACTACTGTTCTTGGTTCTACTAATATATACACAGGCTAGCCTTGCATCGAAGCTTTTAACACTATTCCAAAACATCTTCTGGTGTAGAGTGTGACCAAGTTCACAACTATTTTATTTTTTGCCCAAAGCATTAAGAAAAATGCTAGTTTTGCACTAATAAAAGTCACATTTAATTAGTATCTGACAGCGACAAAACAGTAGTTAGACTTTTGTTGGATTATTATTAGCAAACAGTGACACGTAAAACAAAATCACTGATTTATTCAGGAAATGAAAGCTTTTATCAGTGTTCATTTATAAGACTTAAAGAATCCGAAGGGAAAACTACAACAATCGAAGACTACATCACGTTGGTTTTGCGGTCTTTGTGGATTTTAGGAAAGACTTCATCGCATTTTACTTTTAAATATTTGACCAGGCTAAACAAAACCGAATATTTATGAGACAAAAATTACTGCAAACACAAGAACTCTCTTATTACGTATTTCACTAAACACGGAAGACTTGAAAAACCGTTTCCTAATACCTGTTTGAAATCTGAGGTTATATAACCAGGCTGCATTCCGTGCAAGCTACACAAAAGATCTTCCACGTGGATCTTTGCCTTTTTCGATACAATACTTCAACATCTTGACGCAAACTTGGCAGATCTTCGGCGTCGGTGAACTTCGCGTGGAATGATAGCAGTAGCATCGACATTGCTAGCGCTATGAGCACTAGGTGCGTGCATGTTACGCTCAATATTCTAGCACAAGAATGGTTATTATCCGTATATAACGACTTTCCTATAATCTGGAAAGTACTGATAGCTTAAAGAAGTTTTGATTTGCAGCACACCTGGTATTGTATGAGTGAATCTCGATGCAGATGTGAGAATATTCAGTGGTACAGCTGGGGTGTTACTTTTATCATTCTTAAGTTTATATGTAAAAGTGATACTTTTAGTCTGTAAATATTTTCAAATTTCAAGATTCCAAGAAGATTATGATAGGGGTTGACATGTTCTCTGCCATGAGCACTGAAAGAACAAGCTTCGTGTACATTTATTCTGCTTTGTGCAGATTTTATTTAATCTAGTTTTGTAAGCAGCACCCCAGGTGGCAAGACCATAGTTTAAGTATGGATAAATAAGGCTATAATATAACTGTTTGAGCATATGAAAATCAAGATAGTGTCTTAGCTTATTAATTATAGCTTATTAATTCTCTTCATTCATTGTAAATTCAACCTCCTTTGGATTACTACCGGTAAAGAAAATATTAGTATCATCTGCAAATATTCTAAAAGAAAGCTTCTCAGAGGAGTTTGGTAAATCAATAATATAAAGCAAGAATAACAATGGTCCGAGGATTGAACCCTGGGGACCTCCACATGTAATAGTTTCCATACTGGATTCAATTTCATCAATCTTTACAAATTGAGTGCGATTGCGTAAGTAGCTTTTGTACCATTTAAATGGAGTTCCACGGATTCCATAAGTATATAATTTAGAGTAAAATATCATGGTTTACTGTATCAAATGCCTTTGAGAAATCGAGAAATAGGCCACAAGTAATTTGTTTGTTATCAATTGCTGAGTTCGCCTGATTACGATTTCGTTCAACGTTCCCTGGCGGCGGCAGCGCGTACCTGGGTACTGGTCCTCGTTCGCGTGAACGGCGTTGTGGACAACTAATTTGAATGTGACCAGTTTCTCCACAATAAAAACAGAAAGGCCTTCCATCCCTTGATCTCTGCGCGTTGGCTCTTACATCCCTTCCACGTTGAACAATTCCATCAATTAGTGCATCCACACGTCGGTCTAGACTTCTCATTTCGTCAGTCAGTTCCCGAATAATTCTCTGAAGTTTCATGATCTGCTCATCTTTTCCAGGTTCTGAATATGCCGCAACCTTGTCTGGTTTGGCTTGTGTCGGCAGCAGGGTGTCAATTTTCTTTGTCAATGTTTCCATTTGCACTTGCAAGCGGGCTTGTTGATTATTTACTGCGCTACTGGTACCTTCTGCCATGGTACCTAGTGTTTTTGTCAAGTTACTTAACTGGACGGCCATGGTTTCATTGGAATTGTTCATGGTTGTTTTCACTGCGGCTGCGAGACGAGCCATCTCCTCAGGTTCTTGGAAACTCTTGGGTTGCTTTAGTAGAACATTCTCACGTAAATTAGCTCTTAAACATTGCACAAAATGTCTCATCTAGTCTGCGTCCGAGATCTTTATTCTGCGAAACTTGCTGGTCAAATCATTCAGTTAGGTGTCGATAGACTCAACAGGTCCCTCTTGGCGGGTCGTAACTACTTGCCAGATGATCCAATTTTGATTCTCGTTCGCGAATCTCTCCCTCAAAGCTTCACGCAATGCTACAAATGTATCCTTCCTGTTCTCATACAAGGAATAATAGAAATCCTCTTCGGGTCCTGCAAGGTTTAATATCAGTTCTGCGAGTGCGGTGGGACTGTCTGTACGTATTCGGCGTAAGTCTAAATAATGTTCCACTTTGTCAAGCCATCGGTTAATATCTTCGGAATCGAAACCGTGAAATGGAGCGGGCCTTTGTGAACTAGATGTGTCCGGAATTGGAGCTTGTTCCAAAGCATTAATAGTTCTCTGGCGAAATTCCCGATGGTTTTGCTGTTTACTCCTTAGTTCTTGTAAAAAGTTCAATTGCTCCTGTAATTGCTCTAACATTTCGGCTTGCACAGTGCCGGTTGCTAGAGTTTCACGAGTATGTAATTCTTCTTTGTCTGTTGTAAATAGGGGTGATTCTCTTACACCACTGTGACTAAAATAATCTTCAGAGTCACTGTTATCCTTCGAATCCAAATGTGATTCGTTAGGATCCCTTTCTAGGCTTTCCTCGTAGTTTAACCTTACGGGAAAGTGTTCGTAAATATCAGCAGGTGAATTTATAACTGGTACCTGTCGGCCACCTGCTGTGAGGTTGTTTTCTTCTGTGATGTCCTCTTTTTCTCTCTCTTTTTCTTTGCCTTTTTCTAAACGTTCTTTTGTACAAAATTCGTCAGGATCAGCGGTATTCTGTTCTTCTATTTCAACGCAAACTTCCTGTCACGAACAATGGGCTTTCTGGGAATCTGTGGGTGGTTCACTTGGGCTGGTACTCTCTCTGTGGCTGGGCTCGACGCTGATATCAATGGGTTCCAAATTCGTCTCATTTACTCTATCCGCTATATCTGGGCGGGCTTCTGGTAATTCGGAAATTTCTCCTTCTCTGGGGCTTCGTACGCGTCGTAACTTGGGGGCTATTTCACTTTCATCGAAGGGCAAATCGCATTCCACACAGGCGTCAACCTTCGACTTGAGCGTACTTCTTCCGTACAATTTCTTCTGGCTTGTCAACTTATATGTTTTATTTTTCTTTTGAATAATTTCGACATGAAATGCCAATTTTTTTTTTCACTTACTTGGGCGTTCTTTTTGTCGTTCGCTCCAAGGGGTTACATTCCGTTCTGGATTGCTTCAAACGGCTATTGTTAATTCCTCTGTAACTACCACGCTTCTCCAACCACTGTGATAATAGGTTTTTGGCCCGGGAAAGCACTTCTGTAAAAACCTGGGGAAACACTCTTGCTGCGGGGATCAGTACCGGAATCTGTTACAAGGAATTATCTTCAGAGACATCAACAGCACTCAGAACTTAGGTCCAACGATATCGTTTCAATCCAAGAACACAACCAGAATGCAAGCGGAACATAACAAAGAATATTTTACAAGACACAACTATTTAAGTCGAAAGCACAATTCTATAGGATTGTTTTATTTTTATTTTACAAAAATAAAAATAAAAAACAAACAAAAAAAAATTACAATCAATATGTAGAGGTTCGGAAGGGACATCCCAACAGCTAAGTAGCCAATTACTGCGGGCCCAGGTCATGTAAAGCTATGAAAAAAGTCTTAACTAAACATTATCTCATACATTTCAGAAGGCTCGATTGGTTATAACGGAATTTGTCATTTACAACATTAATAACTTTCAAAACGATACAGGTAGGTAACAGTTTAACAAAAGACTATCGCAGGTAGCAATTACCGTTCAAAGCTTATTACAGTTGTGATCCTACAACAAAAATAGCAGGTGTTTGTTACGGTTAATGAACTGGAACAGTAACCTGTAACTCAGAAATGTAAAACGAACTAAAACTAATATATCTACGTTGGATTTCTATATTTTTTTTGTCAGCGAAAGCGAATATGTAAACTATACTAAATGATCTGATTTTCTCTCCTCACAAACGATCAGTGGTAGGGGTGACTCATTATTTTACATTATGTAATCCAAACAAGTTGTCAGTTAAGAGGAACTTTCATTAGAAATATAACTAACATGATCATGAACAAAAAACGCTCAACTTAGACTGACATAAATAGTCATTCGGTTCAATTATAAGGAAAACCAATACAAGTCCATACATACACTACTCACCTGAGAGACATCAAGAGCAGAAACTGCGAAAAAAGCCAAGCAATAATGAGCATCAACCATAAACTTAGTGCACTGACTGTAGGATCCAAACCAGCCAACATTTCCAAGACGAAGTCCACTTTGAGGTTTACCAATAGCATCCAGATCTGAAGAAATATTAATCAAGATTAGGCATTAGACCATGTCTTTGCCAGACCACATTTCGCAAAGTAACAGCGTCAAGGGGTCTGCAAAGAAATACACAAGAAAATAAAGATTATAAAATCCGCGCTAACCTAATTTTATTGTCACGTGTACGGAAAAATAAACTTGAAAATACTCACAAAGGACAAGTTCACTTGTGCTGAGCTTCTCCACAGTTTCTTTGCACTGCTTGCCGACGTTCGCGAAAGAAATATTTGGAAGCTTCGGAAATGGAAAGCCAAAGTGCTGTGCGATCTGAGCATAGCCTTTGGAAAGTAATCCAGGAGATGCAGGTGAAGATGTTGGAATGGGACAGAACACCAAGAAAACTGCAAAGATTGTCAGTGCTTTTTTAACGCCCGCCATGTTGCGCAAAAGTTTCAAGAGAGTGACGAGATTGGACTTTTTAAAACTCGTAACGGTCAAAAACCCATGACAGTCAGTCAGTCAAATCCTTGTGACGGTCAAATCGTTGGAACACGTGAACGTTGTGTCTGTGATGTCCCCGTGACACCAGAAGTATTAATTTCCATATCCTATTGCAAAGTGTGCAACTGATTGAAACTGACTCTTTTTCTTT
>Ga0126338_10001715_pt1 | contig 14455 bp, 12 predicted proteins | sample OrbCmetagenome_2_FD_92529 | JGI IMG/M metagenome (GOLD analysis project Ga0126338, IMG submission 92529) | Coral microbial communities from Petempiche,Puerto Morelos, Mexico - Orbicella C C metagenome | ecosystem: Host-associated > Invertebrates > Cnidaria > Coral | place: Petempiche,Puerto...
CCAAAATCTGCGATATTCCATACCCTATTTATGACCTAACCAAAAAATCGAAACCCTATTTATGACCTGACCCTTAAATCAAAACCCTGTTTCAGACCTACGTTATAATTATTTCAGGCCAATGTCAAATTACCGTAAACATAATTCGTGAAGGGCTTTTGTTGATTTTATTTTCGATAATGATGAAAAAGTGGCATCTTCTTAAAAACATACCCATATCAAGGCTAGAGTGCAAAAACCATACCCTATTTATGACCAAAATGGCCAATATCAGCTAAAATCGATGCCCTATTTATGACCAAAACGGCTGAAAAACCATACCCTTTGGGACCGCACATACCTATATAGCCCATATAATGGAGTACCCCCTCCCCCTCCGGTGGGGTAAGATCCCGAAACCTGTTGGCAGGCTACTCGAATGCAGGCCTAGATTGCATTCCCTTTGCCTTCTGCAACGTTCAGCTGCGAGGCAATTTGAGAACGCGAGGTTTTTGACATTTTTAAGGTAGTTGTCTGATTGTTTTAAAACAAGGACTAAGGTAGCCTGAGAAATGCACAAGTCGACGAGAAGGTGTTTAAATTGAACACGTTACCTGTGAATTGTGAACCCCTGGTAGGGACGTTAGGTAGTTTTGGTATCAGTGTTGCATTGGGAAGATCGAAAATCACTGTTACTTACATGGTCTTGTTAAATTGCAGTGATATTTGTTCAGCATTTGGCGCGCAGGTTCACCCACTGCTAGAGAAACCAGCCATCAACGAACTGCTCCAAGAAGGAAGGCGATCTAAGACACACAAAACCAAACAAGTCGCCACCTGGGCAACCAAGGAAATGCGCAAGCTCAAGCAACAACAGGTTTGTAAGAAGCGGGGGCCAACGGGTTCATTGTTATAACAGGGTTCTAATACAGGGCCTGAATAGACTCGAACTGCTGATCGATGGCGATTACTAGGTGTCTCCGACTTCGGACTCCGAACAAGAGTATCGAAACGACCAGATACCAAACAGTTGAAGGACATTCTATCCGCTTTAAATAGGTGTTTAGTAGCTTTGTAAGATTAGAAGTTTACTTGCTTAGTTTCCCCTTATAACGAAGTGACTATTCTTTGGAACGAGGTGACTCTGATGGAACGAAGTGACCAACGTTGGAACAAAGCGACTTGGAACGCAGTGACCGGATACCGACCCCAAACTTGCCAATCATACATTTTCACGACTTAGTAACGGATTCATATAAGACTTCGCTTATTTACTGAATTCGACATGATAAATAGAACGGTGACGCTTATTTTTTTTTTTTTTTTATTTTAAATTAAAGAAACGGAAATGCGTGACATCGGAGGTCCATTGGCAGTAGACCTAACGCATTGCAGACCTATGTATGTGAAGTGTTTGTAACCAATCAGTTCTCCCCTTTTCTTGCAGAATTAGTCACGTGATGGCGACCACAGAGAGAGCGTGCGAGAGTGCGTGAGAATCGAGCTTCCGTGATGTCGAGAGCGTGCGTACCTGACATGCGTGGAGAGCGAGTGCGTTACCCCTCCCCCCCAAACAGAGAGAAGCACCCGGACAATGACCAATGACAGCCAACTTCCAAATCACTTGACAGCGGTTGACGAGCGAAAAGCGTGCAAGGTTATGGTTGTAAAGGTGATACAGTTTGATGCCCGCGTGGATCCCGTCGTGCCCCGCATGGATCCCGTCTTCGCCCACGTGAATCCCTTTTCTCCTTTCCATGGAAGTGTAAAGGAAACCCAACACACTTGGTTCCGTGAAAGGAAAGGTTTCAGCCGTAGCGAAAATAAGTGTGCTGCGACTTGACTGAAATAACTTTACCCTTTCACGAAGCCAGGCTATTTTGACGCGGCGTGGACAAATTCCGCCTCGAAGTAAAAAAATATATAGATGCCCCTCTTCTTCCCCCAAGAAAAGACGATATTCCCCGCCCTCAACCATTAGTAGTGAAGTTCTAGATTACGGTGGAATTAATTTTTTTTGCGCTGCAATGAAAGTGTTCTGCAGGATGTTAGATTTAAAGAACGTATTTTTGTGAAGAACGGGGGAAATTTTGACGATTTACGGGACAAAATTATTGTACAGTGAATATTGTGTAAGATTGTAGAGACTATCATGCAACGGAATTGACTTAAAATGAGCCCTACAAAGTGGAACAATCTAAAAAAAGTCAGTATATTCCGTATAGCTATAATTAAAAGCAGTTTTCGATACCTCTGCTGTAAATTTGTTGTGTCTTTGGTTACTCCTGGTCCGAAAGCTTCGCTTTATAGAAGCCATTGGATGGATATAACCTAACTACCTTGCTACGAAAATACGCCTTCGCAAAAAGATGATTCCTTCACCCCGGCGCCCCCTCCCCCGAATCTGAGATCTAAAAATCTTTCTATATTATTAACGCCCGGAGAGTTTCACGTACGCCTATAAGCCTGAGCAACGGTTGCTTTGACTTCCGTAAGGGAATAAGCACGGCCGGCAGCATGAAATGAAATTGCTTGAAATGAAGTCTAGAGGCTTCTCCGCGAGACCACGCTTGCCTGATATCCTTCCAAAGAACAAAGAATACTGAAGCGAGTGATTATAACAGAATCAAGTCCAAAAGGTACACGAGGACGAAATGGGTATGAAGGAGTTCTCCCGTGCAATGGTTATTTGACGATCGCCTGTTTCTCAAACAACACTCGACTCATCGGACATTGCTGAAGCGTGTAAGGGAAATGGGATATTTCCTGGACGAATTAAATGCGTATTCATCTGATTGCCGGTTACCTCACGGCATTTTGTTTTCCGGTTTGAGAGTTTCTTTGAGTGACTTGCCTAGCACCAGAACCACAACACAGACTTTGGCTCGAGGACTCAAATGGGGATGTCTCATGCGCCGTCTACACTACGCCCGAGAAATTTGAAAACGACGTTTTGTACTCGAGGAAAACTCTGGCAGTGAAATCACGTGATTATCGTGACGTCATCGTTCTCGGAAAAGCTCTGTTTTTCAAATGTTTCCCGTCCTCACGTCCGTCCGCAAAGCCAGCGTTTTCAAATTCCCCCGGTTTGCAATGCGTATTTTCGAAAAGCTCCATTTTCGTGGCAGACTTGAGTGGGTGTTAGGCTGACCATAGAAATATTAAATTTGCGTTTTAAAATTCCTCTGGCGTAGTATGGGAGGGGCCTCAATTCAAAATCAGTGTCATTGTGAACACGCACGCGCCACCCATTAAACTTTGAACTCTAGTTTTCAAATTTACTTGTACCCTTTTCTATTCAAACCGGAGAAGTTGTTTTGAAATCTTTTGTTCATTAATTCACAGGTGTACTATTGTCTCGAAATTTGCCTTTTAGCCATATGGGAAAAACGCAATCGCCAAGGCGCTAAAGCGTCCTAAAAGGATCTAAAAGCAGGTAAACACGCCAACACGTGCAACAAAACTTGTTAGCTTCAGAGCGTGCAACGTTTCTTCTGACCTACAAATGTGTCGAAATGTTAGAGAGTTTAAAAGTTACCGAATAATGTTTTTTACTCTCACTGTCAGCCTGCAGGACAAATACCTTTACAGTCGACATTACACGAGGTATTTTTCGGCCAGAAGTTGCACTAAGAGCATCGTATGATTGTTTTAGTCTGCTCTTTGCTGCTATCAACATAGTAGGGCTCATTAATTCAACGAGTCTAGCTAGTTCTCAAATCATTTCTACAAAAACAGACGAAAAATAATTTCTCCTCCACTTTTGTTTGTATACTTGAACTAACTTAAAAAAAAGTTTAACTGTCGAGCTACTGAAAAGGGTCCGACAGAGGTTTATTGGCGGGATGAGGGGCGAGGGCAAAAACCGAGGCGGGATACGGGATTACAGAAATTTTAATGGCGGGATACGGGATTAAAATACTTCTGCGGGAGCGGGATTTGTCTATTTTGACAGGCGGGAAGTAGGATAGTTTTGAAACTTACGTCAAACCCATCATTCCGGAAAAATTTGCGTAATAAACGGTTATAAACCAAAACTGAACAAGGGTTGTTATTTTTAATAATCTGCGAAGGGCAGACGGATATTACGCACTACGAACATTCAATCAACTAGGCTAAATTTCAACACGTGCCACATCCGATAGGTCATTATTGGAAATTGAAAAATGTACCAGTTATCTACTTGTCCTTCACCAGTGTTCGCTGATGTAGTCTAGTGTATCTAATGCAGCCAATAAAACAGCCATTTTCAGCGAATTCACTCTGAAGCAGTTCTTGTTTTAGCCGTGTCGTGCGCGCGCCAGAAACGTTGTTTTATGGGGTGTAAATAACAGACACAAACTGAAAACACCAGGTTGTTTTTCAGGGTTGCGAACAGTGTCTAATTGAAACGAAGCTCTCTGTTTTGTCTTCTTCCTTTTGTTTTCTATCCTTTCTGTCGCGTTTTAGACAATGAACGTCGCACAGGTACCAGGTTAGGAACAAGCTTAATAATTCATGGCCTTGAAGCATGCAAGTTTACGACTCTACGTTGATAAAGTGAAGCGACTTCCGCATTGCATTTTGCAGGCAGCTCGTTATCACAAGTAACAGCTGTAATATTGTTACTGGACTTCTAAAATTAATTTTGGTTGCCGTTTAAACATTACACATGTCATACAAAGGGGGAAGGGAGAGTAGGGGCACCTGTACAAGGCTTTTGTCATGATTTTGTATCGCGTTCAAATTCTAATAACCGCAACCAAGTCGCCAAGGTCTTCGTTAAATATTAAACCACTTTTTGTCTAACCGAGGCTATCCTATATGGCTGAGTTAATATCCATAATTACCCATGCAAAATTTGTCTTTTCACGCGGTTTCTTTGCTGAGGACGGCTGCCAAAAAACCGCGGCCGTTAAATAAACAACGCGTGTTGAAGCGAGTTCTGTACCTGAAAAAAAAAAAAAAAAAAAATCAAAAGAAACTTAAGATATCTTGAACTAATCTTATAAAAATCAGTAAATGAATGAATAAAAATCTAAAATTGATTTTAAAAAAGGTCTGTGCGTATTCTTTTATCAGGTCATTTGCTATTGAATTTCGCCGTAGTAATAGTAGTAAATTTCTGCAAAATTTTTCTATTATATATCAATGTCATTTTCTGCGGAGGGTTGTCTGAGAAGTGATCAGTTTTCCGTGAGCAAGGTTTGTTGTAAAACTGTAAGCTTCCGGATTAATTCTCAACCACGAACAATGTATTTCTATTGAGCATTCTGATTGGTTCACTGAATCTCGGTTATCAGCTATTATACCTGTGTTTGATTTAAATTTTCAGCGTAAAATTAAGCTTAGCACTTCAGTATTACAAGCTAACGATTACTTTGTTTTGGGGTTTTCTCATATTCGACTTGCACAGCTCTACGATTTTCATCAACGCTATTGCTTCGTACTTCGTATGTTCTCGTGTTTAAGTCTTATTCTCGTGTGTCACAATTTCTCAGAAAACTGAGATATTTTGAGATTTTGCAAGTAATATTTAGGATGATTTATGTCTTACTTGCTCTGCTATAAAGATTTGTCACTCGAGGAGAACTGCGAGGTTCGAGGAACAAATCAATGCCCGACTGAAGAGAAATCATGATTTGTGTATATTTTCGTGTCAAATGGGCCGGGGTTATTATGTTTACTATCCTGCAAATACTTTTTTTCAAAAGGTCAGTCTTTTGGAATACCTTTTCTACAATAACAAAATAATATTTATTATTTTTTTTTATTTATGATTCCAGGGCAGGAAAACATAAACAATATTTTTGATTGTCCTTCTGAGCCTTAAACAACCTGTCTTTTTTTTGTGTCTGTGATTTATCCGTCTACGCCTTGTGCCTGGCTTGTTATTTATCGTGGCCTGTTCAACGTGAGCTCGTGGAAAAATTATTCCCCAGTCTTGGCTTCTTCGTGTTGTGCGTGGCTTTAGTTTTGACTAGACCTAACGCGCGCGCGAGAGAGAAATCATTTGATGGATCTTATACACTTGTTGTTCAGCGATAAAATCTGAACAGAACGCCAATACATGATAACACTCCTCCTCGAATGCTTGCACGTACTCCATAATATTACATTACTCAGTACTATTTCCGAATTAGAATTTTCCGTCTGTTCCGCCTTGACCGATACACTTACTGTAACACGTTTTCAGCCAATCACTGCTCTTGACTTATTGCTCGGTAAACGACTTTGTCCAATATCGGAAGAACGAACAACAGATGCTCTCGACTTAGTAGCTGTAATATAGAAACTTCGGTGTTTGGAAAAACGCGCAATTTATTTTTGTAAAAGGTTGGAATAGTGATCTCATAGCCATGGAATTTCCGGAACTTGTTCTGTTGTCGACATAAAAATTCTCACTTCCGTTCGTAGCGTTCGTTTTACATTTCTTACAGTACTAGGAAGGGAGAAATTTATTGATTCTGCATCTACAAAACACCTTTATAGCAACCGTGATTGAAATAAAACGAAAAGAGGAAAAGTAAGAGAAGCAGTCGTGCAAATGGATGTATATCTTATGTAATCAAAGTAGTCAATATAAACAACAGAATGATGACAGAATTACCAAAGAGTGTATCGAGTGTTTTCTCACTCTTTCACTTATTATCTATCTTGCATTGTGATATTTGCTTTTCAGCTCCTGTAATAAAATACAGAAAGACCCTCTGGGCGAATTAACGTTTCTTTTCTCTGTACAAACATTCTCTTCCCACGCCTCCAAGAAAGAAGTGGAAAGCCATTTCAAGTCTTTTGAAAGCCAACGGAAAGCAGTGAAATAAACACAGACTGTCAGTCATAAAGAAACAGACAATCGTATGTAGGTCATGGATAGGTCAACGATACCAGATATTCTTACATTTTCAATTAAAACTGGCCAGATGATAGCGTCCATGAAATACGAGCTTTGATAGTTTTCGAGGAGAAATTTAAGACTACGAAAAAACAAGAAAATTGAGCGTGAATTTTGATCTTCAATCAATTTGATCTTCAATTCATCATGCAGTTGTGTATTATGGGAAGATTATGGTGCAGACAGCCTGACTCCACAACTTCCGAGTGTTTTGCGCGGCCATGCGCATGCATACAGAAATTCAAAATAAGTTTAAAATACCACAAGATATTAAATGAAGTGGATTCTATAACTTTTAGGGGTTCGCTCGTAAAGATCTTGCTAGCTCGTTATCTAAAGTTTTATTAAAAACCTGCAGATGTAACGGTATATATCAGCTGATCGGCTTAATTCCCACAACTGCACGCTGGCCAAAGGGCATTTGCAATTCATGTATGACAACACATTCGCTGACAACCAGATCCTTCGTATCAACAAATTTCAGTTCTTAATAAATGTGCAACTTCCAAACAAAGATCGATGATTTTTCCGACGAGATCCAAGTATTATTTCTCTCCCATGTGATAGCCATCGTTCACCGTAGCCCTTTAAATTTGATCCGTGTCCATATTCACGCCTGGAGTCAAACACCAACCGCGAAAAGCTATTTTTATCATAAGTTTTCGCGGCAAGTGCCTGGAAGTAAACACGTCTGATAAAATCGAACTAAATTGTAATTCTACATACCGATGTTGAAAACGCTTTTAAAATTGTTGGCATAAATCTAACGTTTATTTTTAATATGTAACTGGTGTTTGCTTTCGAAACTGTTGCGTTTGTAGATGTTTGTTTCAATGTCTTTTAAAGAGCTTATCCAAACATTGACACAAAATAAAACAGGAACAATTAAGCTTCCTGACACAAATGTATTTTTCTCTAAACAAAATAAAAGCTTTTCTTTCCACTGCAAAATGCCTTAATCGATCGAGCGAGGCAATTCGAGCGTGTCAACAACAAGCAAATATTGTTTTATCGCTTCGAGAATGTCGCCGCTTTCTGTTTCGGATTTTCCGCGCGTTTCCGCGTATTGTGTTTTGACATTTGAATGATTGACAGAATAATAAAGCAGTTCACACCACAGGCCGCTTACCGAGCGAGACATTTGCTTGCTTCATTGGTGATAAAAACAAAAGACAATTTATTATCGTTCGTATAAATTTTAATATTACAGATCTAATGAGAAAGATCAATAAAGTGCTGTGTCCTTTGAAATTTCCGAACGCGATGAAAACAGAATGGAACCATGAGCAGAACCAATATCACTATAACAAGAACATAACACGCTCCACTGATTCGAGATGTTTCGTTTACTAGTCAAGTTAAATGCAAATTCGAAAGTGCGAGACCAAGGCCACAAAAACCACCAAATCTTCAATTTTGTTTTTGAAGGAAAACAACGATAAAATCGACACAGTTTATTTTAACTACCTGACATGTTTGTTTTTCGATCTAGACTTTGCTATTTATATTGCGGCGCGAAAAAAGTTGTAAACAACAAACCGTTCTAAAGTCACGCACTTTGAAAGAAATGAAATGGACCGTTGTTTAACGATCAGTTTCAAAAGAAGTCATGACGTTTAAGTGTTTTTTCACGCAGTATCCTGATTGCGTTTTTTTCGGTGTGTATGACTGCGTTTTCAGCACGCACGAAACAAAACAGCCGAGATCACAGCATCTACGCGGTATCTGACATCATAAACAAGATCCGATTTGTCACACTACTACAAACCCTGTGATTTCGTTACAAACGAGACAAGAATTAGGTGTAATTTTGTGCTAACACTAGTCAAAAGGCGACCGAACTTTATACAGTTGATATCTGACAATCGGACGTAGAATTTTCGGCGAGAAAATTCTCAGTAATTCTTCCGAGCTTTGTTTAGCTCGTTACAGCTGATTTTTATATCATTGCCCAAAATAGTGGCAACCTTATAAGGCTTTTCTTCGGCCATTGGAGCTCATTGGTCAGCTGGGCTCTGTTGTTTTGGCTAATTGCGTGTGTTGACAAAAAGACGATTTTGATTGGTACAATTGAATGCCATCTGCCAATCACATCGCAGATGGCGAATTGATAATTTTAAACTCGGCACTTGCAAAGCACCCTTGGGTCCCTTGCATTATTTTTCCGATTGAATTGAGCGTCGGCGAGTGTGTATGACAGAAGCAAGAGTGTTGTGTTATTCTGGCATTCCTTCATCTCACTCACCCGTGGCACCGCTTCACCCGACGCTCTGCTATCACTTTAACTCTACTCGCTCAAGACATGGACCTACAATCTGCTCTTCCTTGCTCTTCAATATTCCACGAACTTCAAACCGTTCACGACACTGGCTTTTTCTACTCGCTTCCCTCGCTCGAAGACGATTGGGCACAGGTATGTGTGTACGTGAGTTTTATAATGATTTTGTCCTTGTAACTCAGCGAACATAACATGTGGTCTTACAAAGCGACAGCGTTAGACGCGTTTGGGAAACTTGCAGCAGTCTACGCTAGATGCAAACTCGTTTGTACTTTGTAAATCAGCCATGTTTACTTCATTTCGTATTCCTTGTGTGTTTCATTTTCGCGCTCGTTTAGCTCGACTGCATAGTATAGTGCGCTTTATTTTTTCTTCGCAGACAAGGCTTGAAATGGATCGTTATCTTTGTCCGGAGCCCTCTTCTTTGGAGAGCAAAGACTCAAACTTAGGAAATCCTGCTCCTTGGAACGAATTTTTACTTCAACCGTTTGACGAGTCAAATTTTCCATTTGGCGACGACTGGGATATCAAGCCGATAGATTTCAGTACAATAGCTACATTTCCCTCCGTGCCTACGGTCTTACCAGAAACTCCAACGGAAACAAAACCATCAATGGAGCTCCCTGTAAAACCTCTAAAGATCAAATTACCGATCCCGACGGGCTGCGAGGAGATTAACAAAATTCCTAAGCCAGTTTTACCGCTAACACCACCAAGTTCACCGGAGTCGCCTGTGCTAGTGTTTAGTAGCGCGAATCAGCAGCGAACAAGCAGGCCGGCTTCGCGTTCACCTCGCGCGAGAGGAGGAAATGGAGGCACAAGAGCGAATAGCCCCAAAGACAAAGACTCGGAGAGTAAACGCCGGGTGCATCGATGTCAGTTTAGCGGATGCCGAAAAGTGTACACGAAGAGCTCGCATCTTAAGGCTCATCAACGTACGCATACAGGCGAAAAGCCCTACCGTTGTTCTTGGGATGGATGCAACTGGCGATTCGCTCGCTCCGATGAACTTACTCGCCATTACAGAAAACATACAGGAGCGAAACCGTTCAAGTGTGTGCATTGCGATCGATGTTTTTCACGATCGGACCATCTAGCTTTACACATGAAAAGGCACGCATAGGGAAGGTAGCTAGAGAATTATACTAGGAAAAATGAATATTGCAATTTGGAATTCATTGCGCTCGGGCCTTCATTCAAACGAATTTGAATTTCCATCAATAATTTACGAGCAAAACCCCAGGTGTACGGTAAAGGTACCGCAAGTTGTGACACGATATTCACGGAAACATGTGATTTCTTTGCAATTCATTCGCAAAGGACCGATAGTTAACGAACTGGTCTAGATTTGACGACGAAGAAAGAAGTTCAGAACAGTAGCTTGTTCGGGCGCCAAAAGGAAGCTGAATTATTAGCATAAAAGCCTGTAGCGGAAATGACCCGTGAAAAGAAGGGACTCCAATGGGAATATTATTCAATACAGGGATAGACTTTGTATTAAAACTCCAAATGAATTTCAAACACGACTTCGTAGAAAGCATCGTAACGCAAAAGGAAAGCATACCGTAACCGAATGTACGTACGGTAAAAACATTGAATAAGCCTCGGGCTACATCGATGTAAACATATTTTAGTCATTCGTTCACGGTTTACTGTGCAGGCTTAATTCAAGTATAAAACATCAAAAGAAAAGAAAAACATAATAAGAACTTAAACGGACAAAGTCTATGATGTAAATATATAATTTTGGCATCTCTGTATCTCCGAGACAGAAGAAATTAGTGTACAGATATATTAAAATTGAAAAGAAACGATCTTGATTTTGTCAAGTGTGTTTTTAGATCGACTGGACGAGAGATTTCAATTTTATTGTTACAAGTCGAGCCAGATGTTTTTTCGTCTCAAATCATACTCGTACACATTGTTTATTGAAAGAAATGCACTTTCTCTTTTTCCTGACGGGTCAGATAAGTGCGAGATCTGTTGCAGTATAACCTTTGTTTTTGTGACATTTCTCTGTTTTTATATTGGCTTTACTTGCTTCGGCGGATCAGCAGGTTTAAATATGAAAAGTAATCTTTCTTTCGACTATATCAGACCGTGTTGTCTTACTGACAACGAATTTAATTTAGACCTAGTACATTTTAATAATAGCACAGCATTAATTGCTGGCTTAAAGGGTTTCGCACTTTTTTGACAGCAAAAAGTGTTTATCAAATTTACATGCCTATTTACTTTCTCCGTGTATGAGCCTGCCTTCTTTCACGACCGGGCCAGAAATTGGTGTTGTGGTATCGTGAAAAGCTTTCTGAAAGCGGTTCGATTTATTTATCAATATTCTTGAAACCTCAACAGTAACTTTCACTCAGTTTTGCACTGAAGTTTAAGCAAGCAGGCTCATGTCAAAATCGGTATATGATATCACTTACGGAAATTCAATCCTACAATTTTTGGCGATGACAATTTTCTTTTTGGAACAAACAGACCACGATTTTTGCTCGCGGCGTCCTTTCTGTCCAGCGATGAGACAAAGTAACTAATTTAAAATGTGAGCAGCTGGAGATAAATCATTAAACTTTAAAGAATAGAGTAATGCCTTTTTACGAATCTTATTCGCAAGTACGTGAGGCTAGGTGTATTTTTAACGACAATAACTTGGAAAGCAGACAGGTTTTTACTTTTAGTTTATCACTGGACGCGACGGTTGCCAGAACAAATGTCTTCGTTACTCGAGCGAAAACGTTTTGCGTATTACTTCAGCAAGTAACCGGGGTTAATTTTTCGCCATTTATTTGGGTTTCAAGTTGTCGAGATCTTTTTTAATGGCTGCCTACATAAATGCTAATGAATTGCTTGATTAGATTTCTCCAGAGCTTTCTAGAAATTTGACATTGCCTTCTACTTGTCAAAAACCTTTTTCGCCTTTCTGTGCAATTAGGAAACGACATCGTATTGAAATGCTAAAAATACGTTCCTCTCTCTGACAGTGTGTTCATTGTAAATGTTAAAAATTTCCCTGAAATTGCTTCCAAACAAAGAGTGTTTTTTTAGGGGGCAATGAGTAGAAGGTATATTTTTATATGATAAAAATGTTTGTTTTATTTTTCCAAAGATGATCATGCTAGCCATGAGTATCACAGCAACATTATTTTGCTGAACATCATATTCTTGCATGCGATATTTCATATACGCTTCGAACAATAGCCTTTTTTTTTTTTTGGCGAAATTGGCAGCGTGAAATCGATAGAAATTCTGTTTTATTGAGGTATCAACACATTTAATGAATTCACTGTCTAGCCTACTCTTTAATTCGTGGGGTAAATTAATTGCAAGATGAAAGTGCTTGTCCCAGGAGGTCAGTCTTTATCCCACACTAATAAGACAGCCCAAGATTGTTCGCTAATTGACAACGCATCGGCTAGAAGAAAAGGCTTCTCTGGGAAAGATTTTCAGGGGAGTGTTATGGATATGCAAGATTCAAGATAGCAAATGTAACTAGACAATTTGGAACCCAGTTGGAAGCTGACTCAAAAGACCCCCTTAATGTGTCAAGAAGCGTTATTTCCTGCCACTAGATAGTCACTTAAAGTTTGGAATCTTTGGTCAGATATAAACATTTCCCACGACCTTTTAAATGCTGTTATGCTAGAGTGATTTCTTTTGTTTCTAATGATCTGACGGAATTATTTTAAAGGATTTGGCGTCCCTCTAAGCTTGCAATAGGTCCATTTATTGCCAAATATACTCGGTAGTGGTTCAATTTCTCTGGGCAATGCTAGCTACAGAATAGGTATTTCAGCCAATAGAGTAGGCCCACCAAGACTTTTATGAATGATTGCACTTTAAAAGGAACTGATCTAATGAACAATGAACAAAGTTAATTAAACCAGGGCTGGAACCCTTGATAAATGATAATTCAGACATTGTTTTGTTAAGGGTTTACATATGCCCACACAAGATCTTAACCCAAAGATACTATAGAACTTGTGATCAGTGTGGGTTTACACAGCCAACAAAACTTCTGCAGCTGTAATGTAAACGGACAAAAAAATATATGTTGGTCGATTCCTGTTAATAAATTGCAAACATCCACAACACAAGCTTTTAAGAAGTTGATAAGAGTGAGCAGACATGTTTACATTTCATTTGAAGCATCCCTGTAAAAATAACTTTGATGAGCCAGAATTTGGAATCAATTAAAATGATCAATCGAAGAACACGATCAATTTAACTGGTTATGGTTAGATTCCCTTCAAATTCATGCTTTCAGGAACGATTTCTAATCGTTATGAAACTGATTTTCTTTGGTCACCATATCAGTGATTTAACATCACCAGATTGTTTTGAGGCATATTAAGGTCATTGAATCCATTTGATTGGACACCTTCAAGAAACTTGTTTAATATTTACATCCCCTATGAACTGCAAGATAACTCTTGTTTAATTAGAGCAGGGTTCATCAATACAGTATTGGCAAACTTTAATTTCCTGCCCGTCCTTAATTATACATCTCAGATTGAATAAATGTCTGACAGAAGTGATAATTAAGGCAGACTCTGATTGAAAACCCCTTGATTAGAAACTGTGTCAAAACCAGTTTTATGTTTGTTTAATATTAAATTATCTATGACTGAGTTATCTACATGCATGAAATTACATTTTACACTGGAGAACACATAAGAGATTTTTTCTTTAATTGAAAATAAAGCTGAAAAGCTGTACATGGGAGCTCATGCTCTGCAAAAAATAATTTGTATCATTTTAGATCATAATATTTTGAACTAAACTTAAACCCTTGAGGATACAAAAATGCAAATCTTAATTAACTTTTTTAATGTAAAATGGCTTCTAAAAATTCTTTGGCAAATTAAAGCTTATAGCAACACACTTGAGGAGATTAAAAACATCCATAAACATCCCTTAATTAAAAAAATAAAATAAAGCTGGGTTATTAAAATTTTGGTTTTTGCTGTTTATAACTGTACCTGTTTGGTTCTCAAGAAATTAGGAGCAAATTGGATGACTGCTCATTTTCTCACCTAATGATAATTTACACAGCAGCAAACTCCCTTCCTCTCCACCCCCCCCCCCACTCCCAGGGGGGGTGCAAGGGGGGTTCATGTTGGAGTGAAAGGGATGGTCATAGAAATTTTAAAAGGGACCCCTTAATTGAGCTGGAATCTAATGTGTTGTAAGAATGATATGACTTAGTCATTGAGTTTGTCCTGATTCAAAAGGAATTTGAGTTTGAAGGGTTTGACAAATGCAGGGATTAAAAAAAGATCCTGAAATTCCAAGTGGTTGCTAGTCAACTTTGGGGGTTC
>Ga0126338_10001716_pt1 | contig 14455 bp, 8 predicted proteins | sample OrbCmetagenome_2_FD_92529 | JGI IMG/M metagenome (GOLD analysis project Ga0126338, IMG submission 92529) | Coral microbial communities from Petempiche,Puerto Morelos, Mexico - Orbicella C C metagenome | ecosystem: Host-associated > Invertebrates > Cnidaria > Coral | place: Petempiche,Puerto...
TCCCCCGGTTTGCATGTAGCTGCATTAACTTACTTGTATTCACTTTGATCAAGTTCTGATTTATTTTTAAGTCGTGCCGGCTTTTCAGTGTTTGGCCTCTCAATGGAACTTCACACAATTCAGTGTCGTGTTTCACATTAGCACAATCAATCAATCTTTATGCACAGGCACAGACATGTGCATTAAAACTAATCTAGCCAGACACATGAATTAAAATAGCTCTCATTCCTTATGTTTACTTGCAATTCAAGAGAAAGACTTTGTGTCAAGTTGCAACTTTGTTCGGTCAGCGGTCTCCAGAACTCACCGATGCCCCAGCATTTCCTTGCGAGCCCTGAGGGCCTTTTTCGCCACGTTCTCCCTGAAACAAGAAGCACACTGTTAATATTGTAAACAGGACAACACGACGCTTTACAGATAGAAACAAGAAGCTTGAAGAAGCTAGAAACTTGCTTTTGAAGTCTAATCTAATCATTTTTGATCGAAAGACGTGAAAAAGATAAGTCCGTGGTTTGTGTAATTACCTGATGACGTCACCTGTTAATTTAAGCTACAATGCCTCAAAAACATTTTTGTCAGCCTTGCAAAAATACTCAGTTAGCAGGGTTGTCGTGAAATTTTCAAGTAGGCGGCTTTATTGCTGAAATAGGTGGCTGATTTTGCCACCTTTGTTTAAAGATAACAAAATCAGCTATGCTAAACATTCACTATCTTGTTACAGGAGTTCATCTGAATCCTGAGTTTATCTCTTTATTTTAACTCATTAACTCAAGCTGCAGAAAAACTCACAGGTGTTCCATCCACTCCATTCTCTCCAGGTTTTCCCTTTTCACCTTTTACACCCTATAAATAACAATAACAACACATCTGAGCTATCGTCTAAGTAATGGTAATATTCACCTATAAATGAAGAGGAGAACTTACAACCTAAAAAAACTGTAACCATAAGAAACCTGTAACAGGCGACAATATTGATCCTTTTGTTTTTGGCAGATGGCGCCTATTTCAACCCTTTCCTCTGAAATCAATGTTGTATTTCACTTAGTAAGATCTTTCCCCCAATCTCAAAACACTGGATGAGCGGGCAGGGGTTGTTGGGGGTGGGGGGCTATTGCAGTATGTTGTAGTAAAAAGTTAGTGAAAATATCTGCCTCTTCAGTAAGGCAACATGGTGACGTTGCTTTTTGATCCTTTGATGTCGACTCTTCCTATCATTGCAAAGTAGAATTCGCCAAGAGATGGATTGTTGACCAATCAGTAGGGAACAAGAGCTGGGTTTAGACCGTGATAAGACAGGTTATAGCTTTATTTCAAAGATGGCCTGTGACTCGCACATAAGTACATGTAGCTGCACAGAAAAATGACCAGTGAGTGTCAATGGACCAGACTTTTACATCATCAGCTGACAAACATATTTCCCTTAATTCTGAAGATGACTTCGATTTAAGATTATTTCTACTTTTATATCTATGTTCATGCCATTATTCCTAATTTTAAACTTCTACATTGTTGTTAACCTCACCGGTTCGCCTTGAGGACCTCTCTCTCCTTGTGGTCCGACAGAGCCCTGTCAGAAAATTAATGATATCGATTAACATCAATCAATTATAACATCCCCACGTTACTGTGGAGAATACTCCAAATAAGGTTAACTTAGTTCCAAAACTTTGTTAATTCAAGTCCTCTTTCCTCCTTGACACAACAAAATCTTTTAACTCAGTACCTTGGCTCACCATGCATGGGATCAACAAATGCTTTTCATTTAGCTATTCATGCATTTTCTGGTGCCATGCTTTCTCCTATAGCTTAACTCACTACTACATTCACTATATCAACACAAACAACCCACAGTCCGCAACTTTGCTAACACTCAAAACATCAGGTTTGCAAACCCATTATGGCGTTTAGTTTACATTTTACCAGTTCAAGTTGATAAATAGCGGTAGTCAACCCAACAGTGTCTTAACAAACTAATACTGTTTTACTTCATGGAATGTCAATTTTGCACTTTAATTAAGTGCATATGACAGTAACATTTATCACCACGCCTCTAAATTCTGAATTCTGTCCTAATGGAGGGGTAACAAAAAAAACATTTTTCTTTATGGGATATTTTTCACCTCGAATAATTTTCTTACAAAGTTGAACTCATCAGTTGTATTTTGACTCTTACTTCAGGCTCACTGAACTATTGCAAGACTCTTAAAAGTTCTTTAAATATACTGAGAGTAATATTTAAGACATACAATTGATAATACTCGATACTTTTATCAAAGTTAAGAACAAAAAAAATTCATCACTAACAGGGTCTCCAGGGATGCCATCTTGTCCTCGCTCTCCAGGCGGGCCCTACAGGAAAAGCAAAAAAAAAAAAAATACTTTGGCCTTAACTTGGTGCAGAAGACACAGTTGATGTAAAACAATAGAGAACAAAAGGACAAATGAATGAAAACAATAGGTTTGTGGAGCGGTGTTCCTGACACAACAACTACGCTACACTGTTTAAGCACTGAACTTGTTTTGATCAGGGCCAGGTTGTTCAAAGCCCGATTAAGCTAACCCAGGATTAGCGGGAATTTTGGTTCCATTTTGTAACTTTTTGGTGAGGTTTTCTGTTTGTATTGTTTTTCCTTCAGTTTTGAGCTTGAGTAATCTCAAACTATACAAAATATAAGCAGTGGAAAACATTTTTATAGAAGAAAAATTCATACTTGGGTTAACTTTTAATCCTTGGTTAGGGTTAACCGGCTTTTGAACAACCCGGCCCAGTAGCATAAATCAGATTACACACTTAATGTTGTTGTAGTTGGTTCAAACAGTGTTAACTCCATGATCACTCTTTATAAAAACACTTTGTGGAGGCCGCGTGGCTGAGTTGTTAGGGTGTCTGGATGTCACGGGTTCAAGTCCTGCACTGGCCAATTAGCTGAAGTTGTTTCTCAGTTGACCCTAGATCAACTCCTCAATCATGCTTGTAAATAGCCAACTGGTCTGCCTCACAGCTGCCAGCTGGGATTTTTAAGCATATTATGTTCATTTGAAATATTTGTTTCTTTCAGATTAAGTGGCATGCCTGTGAACTAGCTAGATGTAGCAAAGCACATTGACCACTATGAACAACAACATTTGAACATTTGAATTTTTCTTTTTTGAACAAATAACAAAGTAAGGATGGTTGAAACCAGAGTAAAATAAAGTGATGTGCTAATCAAATGTTCTCTCTACAAACAAGCTGGGGCAAGTATTCCTCTTTACAAGATTCAGATGATTTTGACATTACCGACTTTCCATCTGGTCCAGGGGCACCAGCCGCGCCAGGTTCACCTTGGGCTCCCTGTGTAAATGAAGCAGCTTGTCAGTTTTATCACAGTTTGAGACAAACAGTCCGCCAGGGCTTAAACATTAATACAAAGAATTTCTACACCTCTGCAGTCAGTATATGGCTAGAAAGTGGGTATAAAATGCACATCTTGCAGACATGCATTTTAGAAAATAAATGTAAATGCTTAGTTTATGTCACAGACATTTATAAACCTGTCTGCTCTAGTATCATTCAGTGAATGAGGCTCACTTAAGATATGTGGAACTTCTACAGAAATGTTCGTTACTAATATCTTTATGCAAGCCTAAAGTTCTGATGATGGGTTGGTAATAAAGTCAAATCTAAGCTTTCATTACACATTACACAAAATGATCTCTGACCCTTTAACTGGGAATGAATGGTTAAAACAGTTACTTACCATTAGTCCTGAAGGACCAACTGGGCCTGGAAAACCTCGCAGACCAGGAGCACCCTAACACACACACACGAAAAAATGAATATATTATTCCTTCACAACTCAGGCTGCTAATTTGTTTGCGTCTAAATACACACACTTCTGTCAGCACAGCATACTCACATCAGCTCCAGGTGTCCCAGTTTCTCCTCGGTCTCCAAAATCACCATGGGCCCCCTGTGGTGTAATGTAAAGACTTCTGGTCAGGAAGTTGACAGAACAAATGATAGTTTTAAAGGCCATGTACTAAGTTGCAAGTACATTGCCCTTAAATAAAACCTAATATAGATCTAAGTTGTAGGGTATAGGGGCACTGTCCTCTCATCTTTAGTGCACTTGACTCTGATTCAAACAGTCCAAGTTCGAACCCTGGCTGAGGACACAGTTTCATGTTCTTGGGCAAGACTCTCTTTTCACCATTACTGTCTCTTTCCACCCAGGTGTATAAATGGGTAGTGGCAAATTTAATGCTGGGGGTAACCCTGTGACACACTAGCATCCCATCCAGCAGGGAGTGGAAATACACCTTGTCGCTTCATTCTACAGAAACAGAGATAAGTGCCAGCCCGATGGGCCACTTAAACACGTATGCAGACTTTACCTTACTTAGTTGTAGGAGGGAAAGGGCCTAATGGCATAGTATATGTTGGCTTCCTGGGTTTGAGCCTTGGCTGTGATCACTGTGTTGTGAAATCACTCTCACAGTACACAAAGGGCAAGGTCTGAAAGCAAAATCCTGGAGGAAGGGGAGGGAGCCCTACTCCTGGTCACTTCGTGTGAAAGGTTGTACATGTAGCTGGCCAGACTATGTGTGCAAACATGACGTATGGTTCATACCTGAGGGCCTTTAGGTCCAACTGCACCAGAAGCTCCTGCCTTTCCAGGTGCACCCTACAAAAATACACAAATCAGTAGTTTGGTTCAGTAATTACAAGCAGTTTACAATGGAAAAAGCAATGGAAACTGTGTAACAACACCCCTCTAATACACACCTGTTCTCCTTTCTTGCCAGACATTCCCATGCCACCATTGGGTCCAGGAGGGCCCTGTTGCACAAAACATTCATCATATAAGTATTACTCTGACTATCCACAAACCAATAATTTATTATGCAAAATAAGTGTTATTATCAGTTAAAGAACAAGGTAATCGAGAAATTTGCCCTCAGTTACATGCTTTTGTACTGGATTTTATTCCTCGATTTCAAACTCCAACATAAATAGGAAATGGAGAGATAGAAGACGTTTGCACACAGACTACAATCGGGACAAAAGTACATGTACACTGTAGTTGCCCAAAAACAAACCTTCTCATCAACCCTTCTCATATTCCCCCTCCCCCTTTACAATGATATAACCATGTGTTGTTCAGTATCGCCAAAGCCTGTTTCACAATTGATTGGGGGAGGGGGTGAGGGTGGCTATTAATGAAAAAGGTGTTCTTTTTTCTATAAAGGGAAGTACAGATCTCTGTTTGAAAAGGTCCCATTTGAAAAAATATCTCAACACTTTTGTCCCTGATTTTCTACAATGCCTTTGAGAATTGGGGAAGGATAATAGAAATCAGGAAATTAAAGGGGAGACATAATGCCTCAGAAGAGAACTTTTAAAATTATAGGATTGAATTGTCTGTTAAAATGTACTGCCTTTCATTTCTAAAAGGATTTGGGACTTTCCAATTATTTCTGTCTATTAGTTCTTAGTATATATCTACTAGCATTCTATGACAAATGACATTCTCTGATTGGCTACACTACTCACTATCTGTTCTGTTGTAGATAGTGGGTAGCGTAGTAGTGTGCGCTTCTTAACCAAATGACGGCAACTTCTTTGCATTTTCGCGGTCTCTGTGAAGAGGATTTACATGTAGATAAAGTTTCGAATGACCAGTAGATTTATACTAAAACAATACGGTTATTCGCTCACAATTTCAATTAGTGAACGTCAACTTTGGCTGCACCCTCATCAACTATCATGTCATAGAAATTTTGAGCTCATAATCTAATTGTTTGTTAGAACAGAAAGGTACTTGCAAAATATAACAAGAAGTGATACGAACCGGTGGTCCAACTTTACCCGGTTCACCATCCTTTCCGGCAGCACCCTGTGAAAGAATAGGAAAAAATAGATGAGCAATAGTAACTACACTTATTAACTGAGAGTGCAAGGTCTTTACAGGAAAATCTCACACTGAGACCTTGTGGTATTGACCGAGCAATAGCGAGTTGTATTTTATGCTTGTATTTTTAGTTGTATTTTAGTACATGTTTCAGTGTCATAACAGGCAAGTTTGGTCAAGCCATGGAGAGTATTTTGGCGAAAACGTAGTCAAGCCAAACTACTTCTGTTGAGTTATAGTGAAGAGCATCCTTTGAAGTAACTGACAACAAATAGCACCAAGACAATGCAACATTCTTCCATCCAAGATAATCACTAATAAACAGCAATTCGGCACCAGTTTTGGAAAATAAACTTACAACTTTCCTTTTCCAAAAAGTATTTTAATTTATAACTGTTTTCAGAGAATTTTTTTTGATTTGCAGGTTAATTGCTATTGTTTTTTCTGTTAATGTATCATAACTTTCAATCCAAAATTAAAGACCTGTGTTTCTACACCCTCTAGGAAACTAGTGCTATAGAAATGTTTTAATAGCACTTTGATTAAGAACTATGATACACCACTATAACTTTGTAACGCAAACCCTTCAGGTGACTTCCTGACTTCTCACTCATTCAAAAAGGGCATTTTGCTTGTAGCAAGTTTAAAAACTTTCACGTCATATGATCTGCATGTCATGGACAAGACAAACCCAGGAAACTGGTCAAAAAATTTGTTTCGGGTGTCCTCAATTGCAATTGATGATCCACAAGGCCTTGGAATAGACAAGAGTAGAAATGAGTTGCTAACCTTCTCGCCATCTCGTCCGTCAGATCCGGGATCACCAGGTGCTCCGGAGGGTCCCTGTTCACAAACAGGAAAAACAAGTTTCAGAACTACAAGTCACGTTCTTATTAAGTATTTGAGTTACAAAGTCTCAGAAAGACAATCACCAAAACTTTCCAGACCTTTAAAAATAGCACTTAACATGATACAACAATTGTACCCTTAGACACCCATTGTGGCCCTATGAAAACAGCCACCATAGGCCTGCAATGTTGGTCGCGAGTTATGGTAGCTGCAGGCTTTTTCATGCATTGCAACCTTTGAAAATTGGCCAGGATGAGCATGTACACATGCAGTTAGTGTGCAAGAGATGGCCCTTTGCATGCATTGTGAACCCTTACAAAGGTCATCATAGGCCTGCAATGAGTGCAAAGAGCAAGTAAGAAATGGCCCTTTGCATGCATTGCAGACCGTTTACAAAGGTCATCATAGGCCTGCAATGGGGGTAGAAAGCAAGTAAGAGATGGTCCTTTGCATGTATTGCAGACCCTTTATAAAGGTCATCATAGGCCTGCAATGAGTGCAGAGAGGAAGTAAGAGATAGCCCTTTGCATGCAATGCGGCCCTTGATATGGGGTCCGCAGTTTGTGCAGAGAACAATGTGAACTGAAGCCCTTGACACATATTGCAGGCCAAAGACACTTGCCATTAATTAAAGTGACATTTTGACACTCACCCTTGGACCAAATAAACCATCTTCGCCTGGAACACCATCAGGACCCTGTAATAATAATACGCATAAACACAGTTTGAAATGAACTGCTTGCACTTGAATAGTGAGCAAGACACTTGGAGAGAGAGCTGTGTGTTTATTCCAAAGTACAGTTGGACCCCGCTAATTTGAACTCAGTTATTTCAAATTCTCTGTTATTTCAAATTCAAAACCATTTCCCTTGGGTTTGCCCTTCAGTCATCTACCATTGACTATTTCAAACTCCTGCTATTTCGCACTTTTTTTTTTTGTTTCCCCCAAGAGTTTGCAATAGCAGGATTCAACTGTATTTATAGCAGCCAAGATGACATTGCTGATGAATGTTTGGAATTTAAACTCATTTGGCTGCAGTCCTTGCCTTGGTTGGACAATATTTGAATTCCCCAAACTTGCCATTAATGGCAGGAGACAAAACAACAAACTAATCTTAATACAAATATCAGAGTGGAAGAATCAATAATATTAGTACAAGTGCTAGAAATGAGTAAATACACAAAACAGATAAAAACATGTCAAAATCATGAATACCCTACCCGTTCTCCCTTTTGTCCATCTTGGCCACTGGCTCCTGGTTCTCCTGAAGCACCCTGTTCAAATTAAGATTTGTGTTACAGATGGCTAGGACACACCTTGTTCTCTCGCATAGCAGCCTCAGTAAACACCAGGGGTCTCTCGTCACATGATTAGTATAACCAAAATGCATGAAAAACTATAGATATCAAAAGAAAACTAGAAAACTGGAGGATGAAAGATTGCAACAGAATAATTCCAAGTGAAGATAAAGGAATTCTGGCAGATTCACTGGTATTAAGACCAACTTTAAACAGATAACTCTATCATGTTAATTCAACTCTGGCACTTAAATTTGCTTGTTTCTATAGTGTTTTCGTTCTTTATTAAAATCTGTTTTCTAGTTTTTTGAAAACCTGTAACCGTCATTGCTGTATTAGCTACATTATAAGTTCAAATACAACCTGTAAGCTTTCATTCAACAACCAAAACCTGTCTCATTACATTAACATCAAATCTGCTATACTCTTTCTTCAAGTCATAGCCAGTCTGCTTCTATCCAGATCTTACATGCTTTTATCCAGATCCTATTTTAAAACCACTTTTTTTCTATGACCACCTTGTCATCATACGATAGCTACTTCAATCTCTCCCACACATTCCCTCAGTCAGTTGTTCTCTCGATTGAAGATTCTCTTTAGTTCAACCATCCTGTTAATACAGTACCACTGGGTTTTGGTGACCTACTAATGGTTGAATTAAGAGATTTCCACTGTGCAGTGGAACTTATTTATCTTTAAATGTGTCTCAAACAACATTACATTTCTAAGGATTTACAGAGTGCTGTGGAATTGATCTAGTTTTAACGTACATCTTGGCCAGGAAGTCCTGCAGCTCCAGCAGCTCCTGGGGGACCACGCTCACCCTAACGACAAACAACAAAATGCAGTGTAAAAAGTGTTGCTTAAGTCAAACAAAATCACATCCATTTTTTGTACACTCACGTAAAATAAACATTTCTGAAACTCATTAATTAAGTCATCAGGTTTTCATCAAAGGGAATCATGACCACGACAGTGTTTGGATATCTGATCTTAATTAGAATAAATTTTTACGATATAATTTCTCCTTTTTTCCCCATAGTTTAAGGTTTCATTGAAAAGATAATTTTTATCTAACACTCCAGACAGTGTTTGACCACATTTCCAAACACCTCGAAGTTCATCAAACATACTCCACAACATGACGCCTTTTCAACTTTCTTCTCGGTGTTAAGAAATGCAGGAAGCATGGTCCAGTTCGTCAAAAATACCCTGGTATCAGTTTTATTCTCAACTCTTTTCCCAGTGTTTGGGAATGTGGTCAAACACAGCCTTTCGTGTTTGATGTATCACTAAACCGTTTCTTTAAACAAAGACAACATGTTGTACCAGGCATATCTGTTGTCTGACTGTTTTTTTTTTTTTATACTTTTCATGACTTTGTGCATACATATTGTGGTGTATGCTACCAACAATATTATTTTTGTATCACTGCAGTCACATTGGCAAACAAAGGCTTAACATGAATTCTGTTCAATGTTAATCACTTTTACTAAAACAATTTGCCATCCAAAACAAAAATAACCCAGCGAAATAGGCCATTTCCGACTTGCCTTTTGCACACAGGTTCATTTCCATGCAAATCAAGAATACTTTCATATGAAAGGTTTTGCATGAAGACTTGTTTTGAAAAAGAGGCACAAGGTAGCTTGGAGATGGCCTACTGAACTTGCTATTTCTAACTCCCCAATATTCATGTGAGGGCCACTGGTTTTTCAGTGATTACTGTTGTGTGCTAGTACCCTCAATAAATAAAATTGGTTATTTATTATTATTTATTATTTTAAACTCTAAGCCATATCCCCAAGAGTTGTTCTGTTTTTGCACTCATTTACCACCAGCTATTTCAAACTCAGTTTATTTCAAAAACCCCTCACTATTTTGAAATGATTTTAATTTGTTTCCCTAAACCAAAAATTAATCCCATTTATTTCACTTAACTCCATTGATGGACTGTGTAAGATCTGACACAGCTAGCCAGAACACCACATTTTCACCTTTTCTGATCACAAGAATCTACTTTTGTACAACACTGTATAGTTAAATTTATCTTTAGGTGTTCTCTCAGGACTAGCCCATGGATCAGTAAAAAATTGCAGGCATCCTTGAACAATAAAATTGCAAACTGTATAGCTGGGCTTCTTGCAAGCAAACTCTTTTATTTCTCCTCACCGGAGGTCCTTGTTCACCAGATGCTCCCAAGGCTCCTGGCTTGCCGCGACTTCCCTGGAAAAAAATGTTATGATTGAATGTAATATAATTGTAGCTTCAATTTTAGAAAGCTAAAATATTGAAATCTTCGTTCACATGCACAACACACAATCTTGAACAAAACCAACATTTCAACCTCTATGTTCTCTACATAAGAAGTGAGATGAGCAGAGATATCATATTCCCATCCCCCAATAAGATTGCTTCCTACTGTCATGCGAGCATTTCCAACCCATATTTGAATTTTTCCCAGGATTTCCAAGGGAGTTTTAAGGTGGCTGCAGGCAACAATTTCCATCACTTTCAGCCGTTATACTTTCACAGATCAATACTACAACTCCTTATCAACTGATATTACAAATATTGATATCATTTGAATGCCCAATCATCGGTGAACAAGTTGTAGTCATCATCATGGCATAATAGGTTACCATTACAGCTACAATACAACCTGTTAAAAACACCCTTAATTTTACCTTTGAGTTGTATATTTAAGACATCCAAGATAAATAACAGAACACGACACTTTATTGAACAGGAACATACAGTACATGTATGTGTTTAATTGGTGTGTAACACAGAGATCATTCAACAAATGTGACTCACTTGCCGTCCTGGGGGACCTCGTGGTCCTGGTTCACCCTGGGGGCCTGTATCACCCTAAAAAGTGGAATTAACAAGCATATGTCATCATCATCATCATTGTCATCATCATCATCAATATCACTGCAACACAGTGACATGAGACCACTAGTGTAAGTTAAATATTTTGCTCCAATTACAAAATAGTACATGTACATGTAGCACCAGAGTGGAGTTGTTACCAGCTCACTGCCAACTGATTAGTCAGTGTCAAAGAGTTTTCTCCATTATCATAGCATGGTTCTAGGCTTGAGCTAGCTGCCTCCACCCTGCCCTCTCCCAACAATATCGAAAACGTTTGCCTGACGCCAACAAATATTTCTCACTCCATTGTGCACGTGCCCTTTATAAGGTCTTGCTGTTTGTTGGTTCAGACACGTTTACTTTTAAACTTTTCATGTAAAATTGTCCAGAATCGCAGTTTCTACTGCTTGAATCTTGTTACATGGTGTAACCTTGAGGATCTGTTAACAGATCTTTGTGATCAATCTACGACACATGAACACTATACCTACCCTTTCGCCACTCTCACCAGGAAGGCCGGGAGGGCCTGATGATCCAGTCTCACCCTAAATAATAAAAAAATAATTTTTAATTAAGTTAATGGACTTAGAAATGGCAATAGTTTGATAGGAATCTTACTCCTGCCACTTGTACTACTACATGAATATGCAGCTATAGACAAGGATAAAACGAGTTTCCCTTTGCTATGCATGTGAGTATTAATGTTATTGTTTGAAGTCACGATCAAGCAAGTTGACAAAACTAGGGGACTGCACTGCAACATCACATTTGCAAGTGTGGAGAGGAGCTGTTATCAGAAGTTATAGGGATAGCATCGCAACTGATAATATCAAGTGTCAATACTATGGTCAGGAGCTTGCTACAGCTATACTCTCGCTGAAGTTGTACTTAACATCTATAAACATTTGAGGAGATGTCTCAAAACATTATCCTTTTATACATGTATACCTGGGCTCCTGGTGGCCCAAAGGCTCCATCTTCACCAGGATTGCCCTGTAGTAATTAAAAAAACAACTTGTAAAAATGAATGAATTTCATAGAACATGAAAAGCAGTTTTCACTTGAGCGTTGAAAGCAATTAGATAGTAGAGCAATATTTTCACTTGAGTGTTGAAAGTAATGCACAATTAAAGTAGTTTTCATTAGTGAGTGTTGGAAGTATAACTCTCAAGTAGAGCAGGTTTCACTTGAGTGATAAAACTACTGCTGTTACATGTAAATTGTGCATTTGTTTTGCCATTTTGCTGGCTCAAGGAAGGGACACATAAACATACAATAATACAGTCTTTTATGGAGGAGCTGGGGAATACATCCATGATTGAAGACAATACCATGGACCTGTAAGTCAAGGGTTTACATGTTTCACTAGCAGGAATTACACGTAGTTACCCTACACAAAGCAGTTAGTTATATAGAGCCGCACTTACTGTTACAGCCATACTGGAGAATAATGAGCGAGCGAGCTCATGGGACTGTACAGGAGAATATCAACCATATACATTGTAAATCTCACTGCACTTAATCCATTCATTGTACAATCCTGACCTACGGTCGATAATCTATCAGGACAGTGCTCACACTTGTTTAATAACATTTTACATATTAACAATATTGTTTGCTGTCATACCGGTTTTCCTGGGGCGCCTGGTAATCCCTGTGGTCCAGTCGGTCCAGGATCACCCTAAATTACAAAAAAATAGCAAACATATTATGTCAGAATTGTTGGTGGAGAGATTTTCCACTGTAAATGACAGTTAAAAGACAATTATAATATTCTTATATATATTTCTTTGTTGTTCCTGCTTTACCTGTGCTCCTTTCTGCCCTTCCTCGCCATCTTGACCAGGAGCACCCTACAAGAGATGAGCAATGAGTTATCACTTCATGGAAATTTTTCATGTTAAAAGTTCCCTGGATATTGCACATTAGTGGCTTGACACTTAAATAAACCTATCCATGTTTGTTTTGTGTACCACTTAAAAAATGTATAGTTCCAGAAAATATTCATACCTCCCCCATGGAAGGGACTTTTTTCTAAGACCCCCCCCCCCACCCCTCTGGAAATTCCAATAAAGCTTCACACATTTCTTTATAAATAAATTTTTTGGTCTTACAGAACCCCCCACCCCCCAGAAAATTCCAATCCCTTCTGTGGGGAGAGTATGGATATTTTCTGGAACTGCATAATTGCAAAAGCTTTATATTTATCACAACAAAAAAGAGACGATGGTTAAAACCAGTTTAGTTGAATCCAGGTGGCAATAAATAAATTAAATAGAAACCGTAAAAGGAAAGGGTGTGGCATTATTTACATCAGTTCCTCTTTCTCCCTGGGGTCCCTGTGCACCTCGTCGTCCTGGTAAACCCTGAATATTAAAAAAAGTCAATTGTGAGCAACATGTTTTAAGACCAACCTTATTACCAATGCAATTGATATAATTTTCAAAAATCTGCTGCATAAATTTAACCAAGTATCATTACAGTAAGGATATTCGAACCGTGAACACTTGTACATTTTTTTTACATCTTTTCAGATGACCATAGAATAAAGCCTCTTCATGTAATGTACATAATGTTAGCATTTTTAAAGTGTAAAAACACTTAATACTCCTGTTAAAAGGAAGAGCCTGCATTCTATGGTCACTAAAACAATGTTCAAAAAATATCAAGTGCAATAAAATCAAATCAAATATCAAGTGCAATAAAAATACAATAGTAAGAATAAAATATGCATGTTATAAACACATGCAAGCGTTGATTTGCCATTCATTAAGTTAACGATTATATTGTCAACTGACCTGTTTGCCCCTTTCTCCCTCGACTCCTGGGTCACCTGTGGCTCCTTTTGCTCCAGGAAGACCGGGCACCCCAGGTGTTCCCTGGACACCTTGGGGTCCCTGTGCATAAAAAAAAAGATCAGTAGAATTATAATTGTTCCTAATAATCAATTGAACATGCCACAGGTCACCAAGAGTTGTTGGATTATGAATCTGGAGGTCCAGGGTTAACAACCAGTTGGGTTGTAATTTTGTACTCTTGAATGAGCAAGACACTTTTCTGTCTTAGTACTAAAAGTATACATTAAACATTCATTCATGACAAGTAGTTACAAATTTATGGTTATGTTGCCGGGAGAACTAACCAATAAAATACCCTAGCAAAACATTCCCAGGAATTCAAATAATATTTGAATCATGCCTAAGCTTGTGGTTTTTGGAATTAACTGTATTACACTGTCAGCGGTCTAGCATATTACACTATGAATAATAAATTCCAAACAGATTGAATGGCGTAACATATAAAACTTGTGGACATTTAACAATTCAAATAATTATATTTAATAATATTAATGAGATGAGGCGAAATAATGATGAGAAATGATTTATTCACAACTCATTTGTTATTAATATTGGTTCTCACAATTCTTCTCACCCCAATAGGGATCAAAAAACACTAAATTACCAAACTTTGCCCAATATTCATGACTACCCATTATTTTTAAAACCATTCAATAAGTCATTTAATAACTCTTCTAA
>Ga0126338_10001718_pt1 | contig 14451 bp, 11 predicted proteins | sample OrbCmetagenome_2_FD_92529 | JGI IMG/M metagenome (GOLD analysis project Ga0126338, IMG submission 92529) | Coral microbial communities from Petempiche,Puerto Morelos, Mexico - Orbicella C C metagenome | ecosystem: Host-associated > Invertebrates > Cnidaria > Coral | place: Petempiche,Puerto...
AAGCGCAAGCGCAAGCGCAAGCGCAAGCGCAAGCGCAAGCACAAGCGCAAGCACAAGCGCAAGCACAAGCGCAAGCACAAGCGCAAGCACAAGCGCAAGCACAAGCGCAAGCACAAGCGCAAGTACAAGCGCAAGCACAAGCGCAAGCACAAGTGCAGGCACAAGCGCAAGCACAAACGCAAGCACAAACGCAAGCACAAACGCAAGTAATAGGAATGACTCAAGTGAAAACAAAATTCGACCTAAGCACAAGCACAAGCAAAATCATCCGAACCTTCCAAACTGTTTGGGCGTGGGGTAATATCTGGATCCAGCATTTTCCCTGGCCAAACATAACCACGTGTGGTAAATATCCTTGCGCTCGTGTTATCCCTGGGCGGTATTTCGTTTTCACTTGTTGCAGCGCAAACACAAGCATAAGCGCAAGCACAAGAGAAAAAAAAGATTGATCCTTGTGCTTGCGCTTGCGCTTCTGCGTATGCCTGCGTCAAGGCCGTTTTCACAGTGAAATAAGAATTATTGTTCGCGCTTGTGCTTGCGTCGCTAGTGAAAACCAGGCTTTACGAACGTCTTCAACTATGTCTTAAGAGTCTTAAGATGTTTGCCATTACAGTGCACATACACTCTTAAAATAATTAACTATTGAGTGGAATTATACGCCACAACAGAATTTTATACAAAGTACTTGAGATTAAGATTGGACGAACTGTTCATAATTCAGGTGTTTTGAGATCGGTTCAGCTAAATGAAGGTATTATGTTCTAATTAGTACGAAACGTACCGTCTATTGTGCTCTCAATGAATGGCAACATGAACCGTACATCTAAATACACGCCATATTTATTAGCTCGAGCGCATCCTTCTCCCCAGCTAACCACACCCGTCAAAACGAAACTTCCATTCTCAATCTGGCAAGCCAGCGGTCCTCCGCTATCACCACTGCACGCGTCTTTGTCGCCAGCTTGAAACCCGGCGCAAAAATATCGCTCGTTTAGCAGGCCGTTGTAGGAAATATTGCTGTTACAGACTTCTTTAGATACCAGGTCCACCTCCACTTCGCGAAGAACGTCAGAGTACTCAGCCGCATTTTCGTCTTGCTTTCCCCATCCGGTGGCAAAACAGGTTTTACCGGTTGCAAAACGAGTTTCCATTTCAGGCAGACAGATAGAGTGCACCAGTTTGTGGAACACCGCTGGCCGCTTGAGTTTGATGATCGCAATATCGTAATCGCCAGTGTCTTCGGCGCTGCCCAGTATAAATCCGGGATGAATTGTTATCGTATCGATATTGATCATTTCTTCGTAACCTTCGAATTTTGTCTCGTTGTGTTCTCCAACCCTGACTTGCCACTGCTCCGGTTGGGTATATAAATAAAAACAATGCGCTGACGTCACAATCCAGGACGGATCAATCAGAGAGCCTCCGCAGTAGTGAGCAGTACCATTGACCAGAAGATCGACTTGCCACGGCCAGGAGTTGGGGCGAGCCTCGCGTCCTCCCACGATGCGGGAGGAAATGGAGGCCACTGGTCGAACTCCACACTCTGGGTAACCTGGCACGGGTAATGCAGATATACATATTAGTCGAAGCTACACTTTCAAATAAACAATAAATTGATCAAATTTGATTTCAGTTGTGAACAAATAAAGAAAACATTAAACAGTACAGTGTTAAATCCTGGTTAAACCGCGAGTGATAGTTCATGATAGTCGATGATAGTTGTAGCACGCGCTTCAGTTTGATCACCAGCTATCATGTACCATCATCGACAGTCATCAACTTTCATTCATTTTAAGCCTTTTCAAATTCTCCATGATTATTGATGATGGGATTTCCCATTTGACCACGCTCATGGTAGTTCATGATAGTTGGTGATATTTAGGGGAGAATCCGCCATCATTGACTATCACGAAAGATGAAACAAGTCAAAACAATGTACAGACTTTTCAGCAAGCACTCCACGGCCTCACCGGTATTTGCGAAAATTTTACTTCAGATCGAGACTGACCTTTTACATGTATGTCTTTAGTCCTTTATTTCAGCGGTCTCGATTAACTCGAAACTGGACCATTTGTAACCTCAAACACATTATTTTCTTATTATTTTCTTTATATGGTCACAACTGAAATCAAAGTTCCCTAATACTTGTTTACATTTTTCAACGTCAGTATTTTAAGCAAGCTGGGCAAGATTTAGTTTGCTAGAAAGATTTCCCGGAAAACCCTAAATTGAAAACATAGTTTTTAGAGGGAAATGGTTCTGAAGCCCGGCAAAAATCAAAGGAGCAAACAAAGATGCCAAAATGTATGTTGGAAGGTCCACGACGGTGCACAATCTTTTGTTCTGCGCTCATACACTATGTATGAATTACGTAACCAAAACGTTTCTATTGGTTAGTTCCTCAGAACGGAGTAAACAAGTGTTCTGTGCACGGTCAAGGCCAAAAAAGAGAACAAAAACATAAAACAAAGAAATTTGTCGGGTTTCATAACCATTCCCCTCCGTTAACTATGTCGAAAACAAGAAAATATGTGATTTTATAGCAATGATTTTAATTAAACATCATAGCCTCATTAATTGCATACCATATATGGTGCTTTCAATGAAGGGGAGGAATCGGCGTACATCACTGTACACCCCAAACTTGAGGGGTCTCGCACATCCCACTCCCCAAGTCACCACACCAGCGAGGACCCATCTTCCTGCGTCATCTTGACACACCAAGGGCCCTCCGCTGTCTCCTTGGCAGGCGTCCTTCCCTCCTTCCTCATATCCTGCGCACATGAAGCGTTCTTTAATATACCCGTTATATGACCTCTCTTTGTTACATTCTTCCCACGAAACTATAGGTACTTCGTTTTCATGCAGGACATCGGAAAAGTTGCCATTCTCACTGGTATGCCCCCAACCAGTCACGACGCAGACTCGGCCGACATCCTCGGCGATAGTGGAGTCTTCGTCGGGCAGACACACTGGGCTAACACGGCTGTAAAAAGTGGCGGGTCTTTTGAGATGATAAAGCGCAAAGTCATAATCCCCCGCACTGATGAACGTTGGGCGATCATGAGTAAATCCAGGATGCATATAAGATTTATCGGCCTCAACAACCTCCTCGTAACCCTCGAGTGTTTTACTGTGGTGTTCCCCGAGGCGTATTTCTCTGGGGTAGGGGGAGTAAAACTTATCCACGCAGTGCGCTGCTGTTATGATCCACTGCGGATGAATGAGTGATCCTCCGCACCAATGACTTGTACCATTCACCAAAATTTCCACTTGCCATGGCCAGGAGTTTGGACGGGCTTCGCTGCCACCGACAATTCGCCTTTGGCGAGAATGGCGATTCTCCTCTTGACGTCGAATTCCGCATTTTGGGAAATCTGAAAAAATTAAAGAAGAATCAGTTCTTTTTTTCTGTGTAATAAGAATGGAATTAACAAGGATTTTTGAGAATGTTGGTGAAATTTATGTGCCACCTTTTGTAACAGAAGAGTAAATTGTTTTTACAAATAAGTGACTGCATCACTGTATTTCAAACAAAATCGACAAAGGTCTTAACACCACATTTCATAACTAACGACTGATGTTCTGTAGCACGAGCCTGTTCATTTTGTTTGTTATAATTTGGTCTTTTAGGCTCTTAACGTGGACAAGCAACGTTGTCTTTCCACTAAATCGGTCGCTCTTCAAGAGCTTTAGAATGAAAACCAGAAATCAGTAGCACGTGGTCTCTAAAAGTTGGCACGTGATTTTGTCGTCATAAGAGTACGCCATCTAAACTGCGTGCTCGATGGATTCTCGGAGTCGGGATACCGATCGAAAGGGCCACGAATTCACCGACCGTATTCCGACGACCCTCGACTACAGCCCACAAAAAAATAAGTTGGAATAAACAGCTCACCTCGCATGCAGCCATAAATCTCGACTCTAAGAGCAATGTCACCATGCCACTCTATTGGCTTGACTCGCAGAAACCGCGCCATTTTTGGCTCTTCCAGTTGAGATGTTGTAATCTCGTGCTTATTTTTGCTGCCGTCAAAAACCTAGGGAAGAAACTTGTCCCTTTTTAAATATTGTTATTAGTAAACGTGTGATGTAACACGAGGCAACATAAGAGACCAAAACAGAAAAAAAATTCAGGAAAAAACCGTTTTGCTTAACTGTTAATTAAGACTTGGCATGCTTTGCTTTAGTTCAGCGTCTGGTTGGCTCTCTCGTTGGGTAAAAACTGCGTCTTGTGCAATGCCGTTTAGCTAATCAGATACAAACAGGTCTGCTGAGGTGTTTCTTTTCAGCCAATCAGAAGTAAAGCCAAAATAGATTTCCTGCGCTCGACACCGGTAGCACGTATTACTCGAGTTCTGATTAGTTCATTGCGTTTGTCGCGACTTGTAATGGGCAGTTGCGATTTAATCTTTTGCTTCTTAAAGTAATAAGAAAAGATGCCGCTATAAATGCTTAATTTAGATTTATACAAGAGAGGATGCAAGGTAATAGAGTTATTCTAAAGGTAATCCATCTCAAGTTATTTTTAGACATGTTACCCAGTTCTTTCGCAGTTAATCTTACGATTCGCGATGCGTAAATATTTTCGTCAAGGATAAAAATTCGCGGTAAGCCTCTTGGGCTGTCCACGTGACCAACATCCCGGGCAAAGGATTGGCTATTTCTATACCCTCCTGGAGGGACCTAAAATAATTTGAAAGGGATTGCTTTTGGCTTTTGGGAATAAGGCCTATGGAGCGTTTTCACACACGAAGCCAGCAGCCATGCAAATTTATTGTAGCCAAAGAAAGTGTTTACATAAGAAAATAGTTCATCTTCCACAGAATCGATTCAGTTGGCATACCAACACGTCCGCCGTTTCATTATTTTGTAGCCTGCCCACCAACTTTTCTTTTTCGACGAGGTTTTTTTCGTCGTCGAGCACGCGTTAAAGAGAGCGCGGCGGGCGAAAAAAATTTTTAAAACTGTTTTGATCTTTCCCCCGCTACACCTCGTTGCATTTTAGCGCTCGTGTCCTACGCGCTGGAGAGGCTATAAATTATATTGGCTGCCGTGACGTCATGTGAAAACACACCTCTCGCGAACTCTGTTACACATACTAGATACCTCAGAATGATCCTCCCAGCGCTTAGCGTCCATGCTAAATGACAACGAATACTTCGACACCCAGAACTCGTTTTCAGGATGCCCCTGAATGGCCACCGCTGACACGTTAGTTTCGTCGTCGAAATGAATCTGCAAAAATTGATCGGCGCTTTGAATCAGCGGCCTCCACGCTCCGTTACCATGGAGACGTGCTCGCCCAGGATCGTGTTCAAGGTCGCGAATCGACGAAGCGGTAATGGCCGCGTCTTGGATCCAGTTAGCTTGCATGCCGAGTTCACTGTTGCATAACGATTCTGCAAAGGGAAAAATGTCGATCGTGTTTGTTACGTTTTTATTTAATTAGTCTCCTGATGTCCAAGAGACTCTGGGAAATTTTGACAATTTGTTCACGAAACCAGAAATTTATATCCAAATACTTGTCTTTAGAACCCTCGCGTAATCTATGTAACGAATCAGACAGTTAATTATGCAAATAATGGAATAAATGAGCGGCAAGACAGTACAAAAAATACCGCAATCTCCTTGTTCAGGGTTTTGGTTTTTACTCGTATCTACAGCTGCTGTTTCTATCAGTTCTATGCTCAGTGTTGAATCAAGGTAGATCATGTCAAGTGGTTATTAATCGAGCAAGGCAGTGCCAAAATAAACACTCCACGAGCATTTCCGTTGGCAGTTGTGTGTAAATACAAACCTGACAATTCCCTTATGACGTTTTATTCACCCTAAAGTAAACTAACTGATTCATTAAACAGGTAGTTGTTTTTATAAGTTGAGAATTGTCACAATTTGAGCGGGAGCAAACGGCCAAGCCGGGGGATCTTGTAGAGCAACGATTTTTAGTTCCAAACCGACCAATGAAATTGACGGGCGACATTGTAGAAACACTGAAGGTGTTGAAAACGGAAAACGCTGTTGGATACAAGTTAAAATTAAAATGACAACCTTGACAGAATTGATGGATTATTCAAAATGACACTGGAATAAATCACGAGAGGCTAGCGCTTCAACTAACGAGCAAGGAGAGAAACGAGAACTCGGAGAGAGAACAGCTATTGAAAGAGTTCTTTTACTTCTCTACGTTTGCTGACTTGTAAAATGTAACTCATGACTTACTCTCACCTGAGGATTCGATTGGAAATAAAATTCTGGCTTTTCCAAACGTTCCTGCATCTAATTACAGATAATTGATAAAAGAATAAGCAGTGTCAGAGATACCGTAACAGCTTAAAAATCTATTCTTAGCAACAATAAGATTTCCTTCGTCGGTTCAAACAGCCGGAATCTACAGCAGTTAACACAACTCACTGTGCGGTAATTAATTAACAATGCAATTACCAATGCAAGCGAGGCGCAACTGTTCCTATGAAACACATAAATCTTTAGGATAGAGTAGTTTTCAAGCCTCTAGACCCGGCGTTCACGACCCAGTTTGAACGGCTGCAAAACTATGCTTCGTTCTGGGAATCTCTAGGTCGATCCGTCAGTGTGTATACAACCTCGCACCATGGAGACCAAGTTCACTATGGCCGTTTTTTGTTTACGGGAAACACACACCTATACTAGCACCTCAGAAAGTGTACACTAGCGTGGACATTCTGCCTCAAAGAAGAGAGTTACAGACCAATTGTACTTACCGCTTATGAAGAGGCAGAGCAGAACTTCAAACCACATCTTGACGGAGAAACTGATTCACGGTGAAATCCTGTTGATCTTGTAATCGGTTGGAGTGGCAGAATGTACTGTAAACAAAAAGCCACTTCTCTGCTTGTACGTTGCTAAAGGTAAACAGAAATCGAACCGAAAAATATGCGTGCACTAATGAAGTGGAAAATAATCAAAGATTGTTTGAAATACAATACCTTTGGTGAGACACTTCACTTTGAAGACAATTAAAAAAGTTAATATCTCACGTTCTTGAAATGTTGCTAGGGAAAGTTTCTGAATAAAAAAGAGACTAAGCAAAACTGAACGTTCAGAAGCGATTCAGAACATAAACCGGTGAGGTTGCACTAAATCTGGAATCATAGCTTTCACAGACACCCACTGATTGTTTCTGTAAAATGAACAAAGACAATATTAGAATTTTCTGCCATTTGCATTACAATACGGGAGGCAATTTCGGGCAGTTTTGGTAGTTACTGTTTTTGCCCGAAATTGCCTTGAACTCACGTTGGATTAGACTGTAATCCAAGAGAGACAAATTAACCGTGAAAAAGGCTTTCAAAATGAAAGGAAGAACAGTCAATGGGACTTCTTCAAACAGTTTGTGAACAGGCTTCCTGATGCAGTATTAGAAGGACGAGAGAAAAAAAAAAAAAAAAGAGGCGAAGGCTGAGCGATTTAGTGCTCGCCGATTTTAGAGGGCTTGTGGATGGGGTTTAACTGATTGCAGAAAATTGTTTAAAATCTTAACCAAGATGAGAAACGGCCTGAAATTTTAATTGACTGAACTGCAAAGTGTTCCAATGTAGACCTTCATTTCATGTGGTTTTATGTTCTTATTTAGTTAGCCTATCTGTCTGGGCCGGGCGCTATTGCCCTAAGCAGCTATTTTAATTTGTAATCAGTTTTTCAAAAGGCTCACTTTACGGCGATTTAACGTAATCTGGAGTTTGACATATTACATGCCACATTAGCTGAACAAAATCCTGCGCTGTGATTGGCTACCCGAGCGGGCAGAACGCTCGGGACTGCCCGCTGTGTCACGCAAGAAAAATTTCCCCGAAGGCCATATAAATCCTCTATTGACCAAATACAATGATGCAAGAGACCGCAAACGAAAATTCTGCCGGTGTATTGGGGATCTGTAAAAGATCTGATCAGCAAAAAATAGAAACATAAAAATGAAGCAAGGCTGTAATAATCCTTGCTTCTTTGTTATGTTTATTGACCAAGCTCGTTCGTTTCTTCAGTCAATAACTCATATGTATTTATCAATGGCCAACGCCAGCAGAAATTCTGGGAATAGGTCATTTTTCTGGGTTGCCTTTTGACTCTGTCAAAACGAGTATTCGTGCGAAAGAATTGATATGAAAATGGGTTTCCCTTACAGATTCATTTTCATGCAAATCAAACTCATTTTCATATCAATGGTTTGCACGAGGACATTATTGGTTTGCATGAGGACTCGTTTTGAAACAGAGGCACAAGGAAAGCAAGTCATTGTGGGTAAAAGGAATTTATTGCAAATAAATTCTACTTTTACTAGTTAAGTCTCCGTGGCGCAATCGGTTAGCGCGTTCGGCTGTTAACCGAAAGGTTGGTGGTTCAAGCCCACCCGGGGACGAGTTTTTTCTTTTCTTTTTCGCTGCAATTTCTCATTCTTGTTTGCGGAGGTTGCCGAAGAGAAGGAAACATCTGGAGCGTTTTAAAATAGATGTGTTTATCAAACAAGCTAGTTCGTAATAGTTTGAATTTTCATTACGATATATGACTGTAAAACACTTTGTTGCATCCTGTATATTGAGAAAAGGACAGAATTGTTTTTTTTATAAACATGGTTGTAAGGATTACAAAATTTTGGAGGGATGGAAAGACAAGCCGATCTCCTCGAAAGAAGTCTCGGAGGATCGGAGAAGCCACGACACGGGTGTAGAAAAGTTTTGGTCAGCGGAACACTACTCTAGCACGCAGTTTGCGGGCAGTTTCAAAATGGCGACTCATGGTCCCGAAAGTTTTCGACAATTTGTTTCAAACCCATGGTTTTCTTAAAGCACAAAAACGTTAGTCGTTATCATGGATTCTGATGGCATTCGACGGCCTCCAAAGCCAGCGCCTCAGCTTTCGACTACCTTGTTCATGAGTCCGCAGCTAGATCTTACTCCTGAGAAGAAAGCAAAGAAACCCAAACAGAATGGCCAAAAGAACATTTCAGAGGCGCCCACTGAAAATAAGACGGAAGAAAGCAAGGAAATCTATGCATGGTACGTTTATTTCGATGAAATATTGTACTTCCAACGAGAACAGTCAGAACTGGGCAAGAGATTTTGTTGTTTTTGTAGCTTACCAAGTTCATATGGTTACTAAGATCGATAGATTTCAACCCGAAGCTCAAAACGTATACTCTCCTTACAAATTCACATACATTCCCTTTAATGTCTGAGAGAATTTAGTGGTACATCATCTAATGTGCGGCAGGCGATGGTTCTCTTTATTCAATTGTGTTCTTTTTATTGTATTGATATTGTAAATAGGAGAAAATAGTTTGTGAAACAGTTGTTAGAGTTGGAAATTAATTAACAGTCACCATTGAAAGACACACCAAATGGTTAGTACATTTATTTACTGCTGTTAATAAGGAGGTCTGTGTTCACGGCAGAGTCCTTGTGTGAATTGTTCCTGTAATATGCAAGGTACTTCACTCACAAAGCCTCTCTCTATTTAGCAACCAGCTGTTCAAAGTGTGGTTGTAGCCTAAGGAGGGGGTGGGGAGGCAGGAGTTCTACCATGTGAAAAGGTTGGGGATGTTCGTCAGAAAATTTGAATTATACTCCCAACAGAGACCAAGGGGCGTGGCTCAAGCTCTATTTGACCCCTAAAAGATGCCATGAAGTAATTTAACTTCCATTTATAATTTGTTGCCTTATGATTTTTCAGCCTGACACAACCATCAATGAACTCCACCAAACGAGTTAGTAGAAAACTTCTGGCTCTTCAACGGGAGCAGTTTGATGCAGTTGCTGCAATAGCTGAAGAACTTGAACAATCTGAAACTACACGAACAAACCTGGGAGAAAGAGTTGCTCAGGCAGTCAATGTAAAGAAGGGAAATCACATTTATTCGGACTTGGTTTCCCTTGATGTTGATGCGGAAGAAGTGCTTGCTGAGTGTGCTCATCCAAAGGCACGGAGCAGTACAAACAAGACAAACAAGCTTCTTTCACAGGAGCCAGACATCATGGCTTTCTTTTCAGAAGATTTTGAGACGCAAATGGCACATTTTGACCATGACTTGTTCTATAGAGAGGAGCCATTGCCACAACCATCAGCAGCTCCAATATCTCATTTATTTGATTTGTATGAACATATTCAGTGCTGGCAAGAACAATAACATGAGTATTACACAGTAATGAATTAAGACAAGTCACACAACAAAGAGGGAAAAGTCAAATAGCAGCATAAATATAACAGATTAGACAGGGACCTCTGAACCAACAAATCATATCAAATCATATCTTTTGACCTGTTTCAGTTCCTCATTGACACCTTGCTTTGAAAACATATCTCAAACCCTGATAAAGAATGACACTTAGATAATCAAAATCTCTTAAGAGTGAAATCCAAAAAAAAAATTGATAATAGTTTTAAGTAAAGAAAGTCAAAATAAGTGTAATTAAAAGCAAATTGAATGACACTTTGCCTGCTTGCCAGGTGTTCAAGTTGCTGCTGTTCAAGTTAGTTAAGCACTTTGAGGTTGCATTTGCCCAGTTTCTATACGGCTTTCTCCCAGGCCTTCGCGCTCAATTGATTTTGGTGACATGACCGAGACAAACGGCCACTTTTCACAAATTACCTCAGACCATGTGACCTGAAAATGATTGACCACAGCAAAACATCGAGGCCTAGAAGTAGACAAAGGTTGCATAATGAATCATGCAATGGTGGTTTTGGACACACAAGGATGTTATATTTGATTTGTTCAGGCCCTAGTTGTTGGAAGGCTGGATAAATTGCTATCCAGCAGAGAAGTGTTGACAAAACAAACCATGCTATCCCCTGGATAGTGACTTCAGACTCTGATGGATAGTGCTATCCACCTTTCAAACAAGCTAGGCCAGGGCACTAAAAGTTAGAATTTGGGGAAGGTAGCTTATTAGAAACAAGGCATTCATAATTTTTATCATTTTGTTTTTCCATTTAACATCAAAATGTGTTATTACTCATGGAATTAACTCAATAATAAAAAAAAAGTCATTTCTGACTCAAAGCTCGACTAAAATGTTGCCTACTGAACTACACTATTACGAAAAAACTGTAAGACTAAGCGCACTTCTGTATTAAGGGCGAAGCTAACACCTTGTTGATGGTATAAAGGAGGACTACATTTATCAGAAATATATTTACTTTTTACATAGTTCACTTTACTAGTGCAAATACGTTGAAAGCCCATGTGTGAATTGTTTCATAAAATCTGAACATGACCCCAGTGAAAAGAGCAACTTAGTAAAGGTATGCATATAGTTAAATGTGCAAATTCACGTAAAGGTTGTTTTTTAATGTCTCTTGAATTGTCAGGACTAGCTAGGGGTTTAACAGGTCTTCAAGAGTTTTGAATTTTAGTATGCAGTTCATACATACTTCAGGTTTGAAGAGCTTTTCACTCCTGCAGAAAATTTTCATTTTTAGGGGTTCAGAAATGCCATTTTCTGTATATTCCAAGGAACAGTTTCATTAATCAAAACATGGAAAAACATTGGAGTATTTACATGTTGTAGCCTGTGTTGTTTAGATGTTAACCATTGGGGTAAATGATAGCAGGTTTAATAGGAGAGACTAGGGACTGTCAAACCAGGTAACTTAATTATTATTGCCAATAAGTATATTTTTACTTATTCTGGATTTATGGAGCTATGCACATGCATACAAGCATATAATTATGGTCACTGTGCCCCTGTCAAGAGCACATCTTTGATAATTCTCGCAATACTATGAAATGCCTTTAGTCATAGTTCTGTGTTTTTATTGAATGACACAACCCTTCAAACACAAGTAACCAAGGAAAAGAGGGGAAGCTGCAACCACAACTGTCAGTAAGCGCACGTTATTGAGCCCTGTTACTTGACACCTCTTACGACTCAGTATGCTTGATGGGTCTTTGTCGTTACTGGTGACGTTGCCTGTAGTTGATACAATTCACCTATAAAGTAACAAGTTTGCTAATGGGTGAGAAGATCAACGCTACATGTGAATCAAAACTTAATGAAAGGCCTGACAACCTTTGAAAATTTAATGCCAAGATTGTGTAACTGGGTTGAATATCTCAACAACTCACATTATTAATAGCAGGGAACTCTGATGAGTTTCTTACAGAAGTAGTTAGTTAAGCTCATTGTTTGTAATTGACAGGATGGCACAAAGCTTACATCACACCACACCAAAGTGGATTATTGCAATCACTATGAAAGGCATTTGAAACTTTTTGTCACTTTGAATACACATCACCCCTGAGACTCGGCATATTAAAACTGGTAGGTAGCTTTATTTTCAAACACAATATGTTATTATGGACACGACTTTACCAAAGAGGAAATTGCCATAGAAGTGAAAACACTGGCCATGAGATACAAAATGAGAAAGTTTTGCACTGAAAACATTCTACGTGTTTTAATTTCTACCAACACTTTTTCTGAACGAACTTGTTCTGCAAAACTAGACAGTGTTGGAACAGTCTTTGAATGACGTCACAACAAAGTACTTTATGTGGCTATGTGTAAGTTCTATGCTGCACAAGAGGTTTTTAGCTTTTACTCTGTGACTGAGATTTTTCACTGTGAACATTCAAATGAAGGCCATTACACTGAACAGTGTACATGTAAGTTTACAGTTTATTCTTCAATTATTCCTGAGTGAAAACTTTAGAAAAATATTATTGTCAAATTTGTATTGTGGTTCTTTTGGGCAAACTGTACACAACTGCTAAAAATTTAACTAATTGACAAACAACATCCATTTTACTTGTCATGGACTTTAACCATCCATTGCAAATGACTTTGAGGGGGTCTTGGCTCCACATATTGAAGACATGAAAATACTATTTTCTTTGGCAAACAAGGTAGCAAATGACTCCAGAACTCTTTTACTTTAAGCTTGTTATAATTTACAGTCTGCCATATGAGTTGATGCAACTCACCACATGCCATCAATATTTACATTTGTCAATTTATCAAACTGAGAAAAAAACAAACAGGAGGTTGAGTGGCTATGAACAATTTTCCATGCCTCAACACAACAAGTGCTATCTTTTCTTTTTTGAAACTTCAATCACATCAGAGTTTGGGGAAAGTCTTTCTTGAAGGTGTCCAAGGTGAGCTGAGAGCTTTTCAATTAATGCTCTCTTCTTGAACAACTCTGCCTCCTCAATGATTTCTTGCACCACTGAAGTCTGAACTTCAAGTGAGCCTTTTAAGTTCCCTACACGATCCAAAATAGCTTCGTCACCTGCATGGCAAAAAGAATCTCTATTAATAAAGTCAGTTAGTGTTTGTGGTTTTTTAATCTCACATCTGACTGGTTTTCCCTTTTGACAATAACATTCTGCAAATACTATTACTCTTCCTAGAGTTCACAGGGTGTAAAGAGAACAAATTTTCAGGAACCTCAAACTATGAAGTACTATCCCTCACTAGCTCCCACTGACAATAGTTCATCTGTCAAGTCTGGTTTTCACTCCGACACAAGCACAAGCATGATCGCGACCACAGTGAGGACGCCTTCAACAGCAAGCATAAACACAGGCATATCGTAATGAAGACATGCATGACACAAGCATCAGCACAAGAAGAATAAAAGTTTTTGCTTTTCTTGTGCTTGTGCTTATGCTTATGTGAAGTGAGAACATACTGCTGTAAGCATAAGTGAAAGTCCGCCATATTGTTTTACTGTATCACAGAGGTACATGTATGAAACCAAAAATAAAGCAATTATTCACTCTGTGCATGACTATGTGCATGCTTGTGTTGTGGGTGTCCTAGTACCATTATGCTTATGCTTGTGCTCGTGTCACAGTGAAAACCAGGCTTTACAGTATTCTGTAATCTGAATTTCCTCAAAAAATTTCCAAGAAGCTTCATATGCTCATCAGGCAAGTGAAAGACAGAATCCACAAACCCAAATGCATATGGAATATCCACAAGCCCTGTCAGGCTATTCACAGGACGTTTTTTGTACACTGGTTCCTAATTTTTGATATGCACTCTATTCCTTGGAATACAAATTTTCCTTATTAATGGCCCCAATTGTGGGAGTTTAGGGTTGCAGAGTGGAGCCTCAGTTTTCACTGCTTCACATTTCTGAAGAACTTCAAGGAAGTTTACAATGATACACCTTGGAAAATAAAATATATTAATCTTTCTAAGAGTCTGCCAAAGATAACACAATGTGTTCAACATACTTATTATTTGCTTCCTGTAACAAACAAGTAATCAAATGCAATGACAACATTTTGTATGTTTTCACAACCACGAAAAGCTACCAAAGTCACAACTGAGAAGAAGGAGAAGGAGAAGAAGAAGAAGAAGAAGAAGAAGAAGAAGAAGAAGAAGAAGAAGAAGAAGAAGAAGAAGAAGAAGAAGAAGAAGAAGAAGAAGAAGAAGAAGAAGAAGAAGAAGAAGAAGAAGAAGAAGA
>Ga0126338_10001719_pt1 | contig 14449 bp, 8 predicted proteins | sample OrbCmetagenome_2_FD_92529 | JGI IMG/M metagenome (GOLD analysis project Ga0126338, IMG submission 92529) | Coral microbial communities from Petempiche,Puerto Morelos, Mexico - Orbicella C C metagenome | ecosystem: Host-associated > Invertebrates > Cnidaria > Coral | place: Petempiche,Puerto...
CGTGCTCGATCGAAGTTTATTTCGGTGTCTTCCGAATCGAAACCTAACTCTGACTCCAGTGACGAAAAAGAAATGATTCTGAAACAAAACTTGGACGTTTTAGTCCCAAAATATATTGGAACGCTCAGTTTTGTTTTCCATTTTCTCGAGCAAATACAGAGAGCTGACTGAGGCGCCATTGTGTTTGGTTCCTGGGTAGACGTCATCAGCAACCGCCGCCCCAGACTCCCTGAAACGCGGTCATGTAACACTTTAGGCGCGACTTTGAAAGCGCATAGAAAATCGAGGATTCAACGAAATTCAAAAATTTTTTCGCCCAAATGCTTCAAATAACAAGTGGATTCGTTTTAGCGAAAACAAATTTGGGGGGTTTGGTGCACTTTAAGGGAATAAGTAATTGATGTATTGAAACACAATTGAACTTTAACAGAGGAAATTCTAGATATTCCAGTGAACCTTCAACAAGGGATAATCAAAGATATCTCTGCTAACTTATTATTATAACAGTGTGAACTTGTGGGCACCGTTACAAGCTTGTTGCATGCAAATTATAAAGAAAATCTAGTGACTAGATTTTCTACAAATACACAAAACCGATTTTCAAGGTCTGTTTATATATATTCATGTTGCCATGGGAACGGCATATACGTCAGCTTAACTATCAAAAAAACCGAAGTTTCTGTTTTTAACTTGATTGCTGCCATATTTGGTGGCCAAAGGATCAAGGGTTTTAGAGAAAAAGGCAAATGAAACACAGATATCAAAAACTATGTTTAGGCACCTTAAAAAAGTTGATCAAACATTTTTCTTCGCGAGAAAATTTGGGACGTCTTATTTTTTAATTGATCCCTACGATTGTGGGCTGCAGTTATCATTATAATGTACGATAGACTTACCCACAAGTAGAGATACGAAGGCCGTGCTCGGAACGTGAAAAATGTTAAAACCCCGATCATATGTGAAGAGCACAATGAGAAGCTCAACTTGTTCACTTGCAGGAAGCCACATCAAATGACGCTATTAGGGTACGTTTTTTTCAGTATTTCTGGGTTTCTTTTGCGAAAGCTCCAATTTACTCTAGACTGGCGCTTTCTTTAATCAATCTGAATAACAATTTCGCTTATGCTGTTCCCAAAACACCTTGTCTATCTTATTTTCAATGTCTGAAATTTCGGTATGTCGAGGAAAAGCACACGATTTTATTAGCCTACAAAGCACCTTACCGCTAGGAGAAGGGCAACTCACAAAAAAATAAACTTAAAAGATGGAATGATTGAATTAATGAGTGAGTGAGTAAGTGAGTGAGTGAATGGATGAATCAATCAATCAATCAATCAATCAATCAGTCAATCAATCAATCAACCAATCAATCAATCAATCAATCAACCAACCAACCAATTAATTAATTAATCAATCAATCAATCAATCAATCAATAACACCCAAAAAGTTCCTAAATAGCAGATTTGCACGTTGTCGTCATTTGACTACAGCTACCAGAATTCCTTTCGTTTTTTCTCTATTATTTAAATTTTGAATTTCCAGTGGGGTTTAAATGACAATTTCCCTGATTAGCATAAGAAACAGAAAGAGTGAAGGATTCTGGTAGTTGTAGTCAAATAACGCCATCATGCAAATCACCTATTACCATAGAAGCAGGGTGACGACAGACATTCATCGATGTCTTTATGGCATTCCGACCCAGTGTATCCTGGGGCACAGTTGCAGCTGTAACCATTTACCAGATCAGTGCAGTTTCCTGTTGGAAAAAAAAAATGTTTTTCTAGAACTTTTCTACAACTGCTAATTATATACATGAAAAAAATTATTCGATTCTGATCGGCTGAGAGCAGTGCAGTTCCAGTGCAAAAAGTGCAAAAGTGTAACACCAGTCCAAAATGTGTGACACCAGTGCAGATTGCACATCGTAATTCTGGATTATGATTGGCTGAAATACAAGAGGAGATTTTCTAAGCCAATGATATCACGTAAAATGATGATGAGAATTTTGTGCGGAAAATTTGAAAAAAGTTTGCTCGAATGAGAAAAAATGGCCCCAAGAAAGATCTTCCGGCACTTCTTCCGCGCGAATTTTTCATGTTTACATTATTAATAGGTAATCATACGGTTTTTCTCGTTCAATTTGGAACTAATTTGCACTTGTGAGTTTTTCAAAAAGCTGAAATTGCACTCGCCGAAGCGGCTCGTGCAAATTCAGCTTTTTGAAAAACTCACTCGTGGAAATTAATTCCAAACTGAACTCGAGACCGTATGATTACCGTACAAATTTGAAGACGGCAATGTGGTACTTTATTTCGAGAATAAGTTAGTTCAGAGGGTCATAACTAAAATAAACCATTTAAAATAATCTCCTGACCTCAGTGTAGACTAAGGAAGAAAAACCCATCCAGCATCTAAAAATATCCTTGAATAGACAAAATGGCCAGTAAAACAAGTCATTTGGTTCGCAAATAAAGTGTTTATCTGAATCTGCGTTGGCACGCTGTAAGGAAAAATCCTGAAACACGGAATCCGGAATCCGGAAATATTGAAATTGACAAATTCATTTCAGCAATGTCAGATAAATAAATAAATAAAGGTACAAAAAAATCATTTTCTTAGCTTCAATTCAGCAACAAACTGCATGTGACTGTGAAACCGTAATTAGTTTTGAACACCATCCCCACCCCACTCTCTTCAGCTCGTTTGTGCAAAAGGTGGATAACGCCATCCATTGGATTAATTGGATTAACCATTATCCAGTCAGGGTTCAGTAGTAATTGTTTCGGGTGGAGAGAGATATTCATTCTTCGACGACCTTTGATCAACCAGGCTCCGACAATAGCGCGGTTCTTGCTAAGCTCACATTTCCCGCAGAAGACTGGTGAGTAGCACAAAAGTCACAACACTGACGTCAAAATGATGTTTGCATGTGATAAATCTTTCAACACGACAGCCCTAAAACACGGAAACCGGATTCGGGGAAGCCGGAATCCCCAAAACAAAGAAAACAAGATCTTCAAATACGCGAAAAATACGTTGCATAGATTTTGCCCGTGATAAAAAGCTAATACAAAAAGAACCTCAAACTTCACTTCTTTTGAAACATGGGTTCCCCGCCTTTCGAGATTCGTGCAGCGTTATTCCTAGTGAAGGCGATGGTTAAGAGAATTTTAACAAACATGCATCACAATTTGATTCGAAACAAATTGAGAAGGACTAAAGAAAGCTCGCTGGTAATTGCCATTTTGTTTACGTGATTTACAATTTGCTGGAGGTATAATTTGGCCTTGAAGTCTAGTCTAGATCTGAACAAGTTAGCAGTGTTATAGAGAACCGAGTTTCCGTCAGTGACAGCAAGCTTTACCTCGACTGTCGCGCCTCTCACTCTCGATATGCACAGGTTGACTTGGCTCTTCTAAAAAAAGTTCGTTTTTTCAAACATACGATATTAATTCCAGAACAACACTATTTTCACACTTATAGTGTTCAAATCACCGCCAGATATTTTTATCCACCTTCATAATGAAATAATTTCTTTTGAACAGCGGGGTCAGATGTAGAGCTAGAGGTTGCTTAAAACTAGTCATGCCTGTTTACAAATACAGTTTGTGGTTGAAGCTGGACGAAACAACAAGGACAAAAGAAAAACAACAAAATTTATTTATTTACATTGGGCATTACTGAAGTGAATTATTTTTGCCGTCATTCTCAATGACCCAGTTTCCAGTTTTCGAGTTACGGTTTCCGGATTCCCGTTTCCGGTTGCCGGTTGCCGGTTCCGGAATCCGTGTTTTAGGATTGCCCCGCCGTAAACAAGCTTTGCGAATCCTTTTGCCCCGTAGTGGTCATCAATTAATCAGCCCTTTTTTACCTAACTGTGATGAATTTATGTATTTTCTTTGTGAATAATTCATACGTTGCACGTTTTATTGGCAAAGTGTTAAGATCTAAAGTTGGTGGCTTGAGGTCAGCGGTTCGAATCCCGGGGAGGGACTTTTTCTTCTCCCTCCGAGCTACAAACAGATCATTTGCGTTTATAAATAAAGGTATTAGAAAATAACTACGGCTTGAACATCTTGAAAATCTTCAAACCATAACGTATAATGTAATTATAAAAGAAAATGAGACGGTAGGGAGATTTAAAATAATTCGCGCAGTAAAAACACTTCTCGAGCGTAAAAGTTTCGGTAAAAAGCCGCTGTCAGAGCGGTCAATGTACCGAAATATATTCCCACCTTTGTTGTATATCAATAGTCTGGGAGCACTTGTTCGAATACAAACACGAAAGATCAGATCATCACAGATATTGCTTTGGCAGCTATTTTGTTCACAAGGGTCAGGTGAATGTGGAGCACCCTAGTTAGTGAAATTACCACCAGTAATAGCTTACGATCAGTCGACTGATTGACTGACTGACCGAGACAGTGAATTATTTCTTCCCCAACTAACTGCTATACCTCATTCTAGCTGCACTGTCACTCTTTATAAACAAAGTTTAAATGTAAAAGGAAATGTGATGCAACTTTTAAGTAGAGTCCGATTACTTTCTTAGCGACCGTTACAAAGAGAATCTATCCAATTAGACAACGTGTTAATTACAAATCGCCTGTAATCAGAACCTGTTACGTGAAATAATATCGTAAGCTAGCATCCAAACGAGATATTGCTAGGAGATTATTATTTTTAGTTGCAATTACATATCACCAAAGTTGTCCGGTACCTTCATGCTTTCTATGTACACCACTAATTAGTATTTTATTGATTGCAATTTTTAAGTTATTATTTTTCTTTTTTGAATCTTCGGAAAGTAATTGGATGCTTGGTAAAGGACAGTTTTATTAAGTGGAAAACGTCTTATGCTCATATTTACGGATCAAACACTAACCGTGAACACAGGGAGATGAGGCACAGTCATCAAAGTCTTGATCACAATTTCTTCCAACATACCCCGGATAGCATATGCACGTGTAATTGTTGATACCATCAACACAACGACCTGAAGATATAGAGAAGTGATTTGGCGTTTTTGTAGAGAGAACATGAACGTCTAAAATCTTGATGCTTTGGAGTGATGTTTACATTTAATTTTCCCTCTAGCACCATAGAGAGGGGATGGGGGGCTTTGAGGACTCGCTAGTGTACAACAAGAAAAAATCACAATATTTCATGGCTTTTCCGTTCATCAACGGTGCTGGTCTGGGTTAACAACATTTTTAATAGATTACTTTTCCGCGCATTTTATTATCCATTGAGCAGAACGATTGTTCCCCTTTTTATTGTACGTCCGGCACTAACAGGATGCATAAAATAATTTATTCTGTGAATAAAGATCATTTCGTAGAAATCAATGAAAATACCTTGAGAACAAGGGTATGATTGGCAGTCATCAATGTTTGTCTCACATTTCGCTCCTTTGAATCCAGGTGGACAGTTGCATGAGTAGAAACCTGATCCCCTAGGCTTCAGAGGAGAGCAGCTTCCGTTATTCTGACATTGGCAACTTACTAAAGAAACCGTGAAATTAAAGGTGGAAGAGGCCAGGCAGACGTCCGTCGCTTTAAGGTAGAATGTGGTGGCTTTGGTTGTCGTGAAGTTCCAGTAAAAAGCGTTATCCTTCATTACGGCTTCCTTGGGGTTCCCGTCTGCCAACGAAATTTTGACTGGCATACCTTCTGGGTCGACTACATCAAAAGTTAACTCCAAATGTTCTTGATATAAAGCGTAGAACGCAATTTTCGAAGTAATATTAGGTGGATGGTTTACTGAAATATCAGGAAAAAGGCAATGATTATAATGATATTTTGCAATACCAAAGCTATGCTAGTTTGTGGATTGTGTAACTCTGATACCAAAATGAAACCTGAATGTATTTATTACGAGGACCAGAACAGCACAAACCCATATTTATAGTTATTGACAACGAGTATGTAATTTTTACTTAATGCAACTAATGTAATCAATTGGTCCCGATTTGTATCAAAATTGCAGAATGCCTGTTATGTATCAAAATTACAGAATGCATATTCCGTTATATGGTTTACAGCCAGATATCGATTTGAGCTATTTTTGTAAGTCACGATCATTGTGAGCATGTATGTGTCCAACGGTGTCATCAAAACTTCGATGTACAAAATCCATTTTTTTTATAGGCACCGCAGAAAACCGGAAAATTAAATAAACGTTTGACGGCTATACTCTATGTTTGCTTAATTCAAGCCCGCTCTCATAATACAATGAAATACTATTTACTTACTTCAATGCAATTGAGGTTAGGAATTTGTTTTCCATTTATCCCCTAAACACACCTTCGACAATATTTCTAAATTATATAACCTTCAAAGAAACAGCCATCAAGGTGGGATCTCTGCTTAAATGATGCTCTTTGCAGCTTAAGCTAATAAGGCTAAACTAAAATATCAGAATTGGTGCCTATCATTTTGCAGAGCAAGGGAAACGTAACTAGCTAAAACCTCAACATTTTGTGCTGAAATGACGAATTTGTAAATGGTCTCAATTTTTTAAGACAATTGTAAAAACATTTCTTTACGGTTCATTTAAAGGTTACTTCTGTTGTTGACGGTACACAACCAAAAGCAGCGTGCTTTCACACCTGCATGTACAATTGTGATATATTCAAAAAACTATTCACAGAATTGCTAGTTAGTGAAGTAAATAGGAATTTGAGTTCCGTTGACTGACAGATGAATGTGACAGTCTCAGCCAAGGTGCTTAAAGGGATACAGACAGCGAGCCTGCCGAAATATACAATAAATTCTTTCAATTCATTATACATGTTGCTTGTCTCATGAACAAAAAGGTAGAGGAAATCCATTTAGCACTAAAATTTGAATAGTCTGTTCCTACGCTGACTCGTTTTAAAAGAACTAAAAAGAAAAGGAGAAACAACAAAAAAGGATGGAAAATAAACCAGATATACCTTGCCGTTTAGTCCAGGTGTTTTTACTAATATTAGGAAGACACTGATAGCAAAAGTCATCTGGATGAACTTCATTTGGGGCGAAACAATATTGATTGATGTAACAGGAGTCATCCTAGAAACACGAAAAAGGGAGAAAGCATTGTAAAACCATATTGTTTGGCAACAGAGTAGTTGGATATATCGTTCAGTCACTCACCTTAAGATAACATCCGGATGAAACATTACACGCCATACAGGCCGAGTCGTATGAAATAAATGTGAGGTTTTTATCGCTTTTGTGAATACCATCGTTTGACACAGATAGCGTAAGTCCAGCAGCTGCAGTCCCTTCAACGGTTCTGTCAAAATGCCCTTGCTTTACAGGGGAGTCTGGTAGGTAGCAATCCACAAGCAAGAGGTCTACCATAACCGCTGGGAAACTACGTTCCGTTTTGTTTGGTGTCCAAGAACTGTTAACGACCTAAAAACAAAAACAAACGTTACCAGATTAGCAGAAAGTTAATTCATCCGGAAGGATGAATTAATATGTAACTGGTTAGACAAAATATCTCCTTGAATTCTGCCTATGTCCGTCTTTCAGATCATAGTATTTTTCTCGAAATCTAGCTCTTAAAAGGGGGTGGCTCAGCAGACACGTGATTTGATTGCTTGCATTCTCGAAGTAAGTTTTTTACTAATTCAACGCTGGTTTCTTTTCGAAAACATGTACTGGTTGATCTTAAGACTGTTCGCTTGTGCCGCTAATAGAGTTTTACAGAGACATAAAATTTTGACCGAAAATGCTCTCACATTTGCTGTTCTGGAGGAATAAGCTTGGCGTTCTCCCCGTAAGCCAGTGTTACGAGTATCGTTGTAGAGCAGGGTTGTTTTCAGACAGAACTCAGGATCGCTGGTAACAGCAACAAACTAATTTATTTCCGTAAGGTAACTTCGCGAATTTACAGCACTAAGCTTCGTCAAATTTGAATCAATCTCTCTTACAGCAGAAACTCTTGCTCTAATATACATGAGGCTTAAAGTTCTAGAAACTTCTATTAGGAGCTAAATTAAGTAGTTTGACACAGTTTCTAATCTGAGTAATTACATAAGGATTAGAATGTTCTGGAACGTTCTTATACCAATTGGTCACGGCTGAATGACTTCCGGTTCTATATTGTTCTAGAACTTGACTTAGACAATTTTTCGTAACAGCCAGTTTCAAACTTCCTGGAGGAAGTATAGGTAATACGATCGGACGTTTAGTTGGAGATCAACCAGTCGAAATTTCCGGGTAGGGAACCAGCCTTGAATGGTAAAAAGCTTAGTTTAAGAACCTAATAAATAATATCACGTCTCCAGAGGAACCTTTTCCTCTGGAGGAAACTCGACATAGCGTTTATTTACAATGCTCTATAAATTAAGTAAGATTTTATCTGAATAGCACACTCACGAAAACGCGTAAACTCCAAAACGTAATTGGCAAGGTTGTACAGTGCGTATACATCATCCTGTCATATCCTAGATTCTTCAACTTATTTATTACTGGTTGGGTTTTTCATTTTTGATGGCATAATAGCTGTACAAACCACTAGAAAACTGTTTCCGTCGTGTGTATGTTAACATTTCTTAATGGCCTAATTGGATTAATTATTGATTTTGGTTTTGTTATGAGCATATAACGAACCTATTATTCAATTCTCTTTACCTTAAACTCAACCACATGGCAGGTAATATTTGTGGAGTTTAACCATCCCATTCCCATTACTGTGACCTTCTTGCAGGGACGAACTCGTTTATCACATAGACCATCTCCCTGTAATCTAAAAATATCTTTTGAGGTAAATCTGTGAAAATAAGAAGCTTAGACAATTTTTGTTACTGACATCCTTATAGATCTTTATTCAGCCAATGAGGTCACGCTAAATTTTTAATATCGGTGTGGAGAAGCTAAGCTGGGAATGTTTTGATAAGAGAAACCTATTTTTGTTTATTTAACTTCCCAACCACCGCCTGACCTATTCAGATATCTACCAACCCAGTTAATTAGGTATCTACAATAGGCCAAGAAAGTAGCTGAGACGGTTCCAACATAATGCATTGTCGATTAACAAATTGAATTCATGATTATTATCAATTTTATGTGGTACTCTATTCTTCCCCTACTCCACCTTTCAATGTCGTAGTTCTCTACAGGATCTGAGTTCTGCGAATTAAAACTGAATGGAGGGAGGCGGCAAAGTGATCTACACTTTTGATGCCGATTATAGTTTCCTTTCTGATTGCCTGTTTTTCTACTTTACTGACTTCATACCTCGACAAAGTGTCGATGTGTCAACTGTTTCTCTGTTTTATTAGACGATGCCAAGACAACTGCATTTTGACATACACGTGAGGCCAAATGTCTTCCCTGACATAATTTGTCAGGTTCTTTTTTGTTTACCTTTCGATCTCAGTGTCGCAGATTGAGAGCCTGCAGAACACGTGGATTAGCGGAGCGTGGTACACGAGCGCGGAGCGCGACCACGAGTATTTTATCAATTTCGGTTTTTTTCTAACCTTCTGGAAAAAAAGCGAAATCCCAGATGACGACTCCAAGATGGCAGACTAAGCACGTCGCATAGCATTAGTTGGCGCCGTGACCAACAATCAATATCTCATCTTGTCAAGCACGTCAAGCGCTGTCTACTACAGGCAAAACAATTTTTAAAGTGGTCCTGAAACTGTTTTTGGAGTAGGAACTTTTTTGTACGTCCAGGGGTTACAAAAAATAGCATAGAGAGCAATCGAAGTTTTAAGCTGAAAGTTTTATCGCAAATCAAGTTTAATTGACAAAGTTAGTGTAAATCTCAATTACTTTCGCTTGGATGTATTCATTTTATGCAAGTGAATATACCCCATATATGAAGACATGATTGATCATCGCAGTTAAACACAACTTAAGCAGTTGCGGAATTAATTTCTGGCTTTAATTTCGCAACTGCTTAAGTTGTGTATAACTGCGATGACCAATCATGCCTTCATATTTTTCTCCGCAGTTCGGTGCAAATATATGATATTTCATATGTTCACTTGCATACCCCGTATATTTTTGAGTTGCGGGCTAAGGATATAAAGACAAGATAGATTTTCGTAGTCATGTACACAGAACTTGGGTCGATTACATAACTAGAATGATCTCTCTGGTCTTATTTATCATATTATTACTTACCTGGAGAGACTGGGCTTTTGAAATATAGAGATTGAGCAGTCTTCTGCGGTGTAGTCTTTATTGCAAACACATGAGCCATTGACACAATCCCCATTGAAGGCACAGCCATTGGGGCACAAAAGTTCAGCAATTTCATTGCCAATCGAATCCGCATCTTGTCCCCCATTGCCACTTTTATTTTTATAACTGGACTCATTAATAGCAGCTACATACCCACATTCACTCGTCAGCATAGAAACAATTCCAATGGCAAATGTGTAATCTCCAGTGTACTGTGAGATAAAAACGAGAAATATAACATGATAGTAAAGAAGTAGTAAAGGGCACTTCGAGGAAGTGCTGAACAGACCCAACCCAGAGCACGTGGCCGATGCAGATAGCAATATAGCGGTGATAGAAGAAATACCTTCAGGTCCTTTAACTAAGACAGAGATCAGGTGTGCTATCACCACCATGAGCGCGGGCAAAGCACCTGATGTGGACGGCATAACAGTAGAACTACTCAGTTGATCTTTTTTGTGAGGTATGGGGCTGTTCCTGCAGACTGGAGGAAGGGACTTATTGTCAGGCTCGCCAAAACAAAAGATCTCACTAAGTATGGAAACTGGCGGGGAATCGCTTTGATGTCTGTCGTTGCAAAAGCAAGATGTTGATCAGAAGAATATCGGATGGCGTTGATGAAAAGGTACGGAAGGAGTAAGCTGGTTTTAAGCAAGGAAGGACGGACGAGCAGAACTTCGTCCTCAGGAACATTGTGGAGCAAGCAATTGAACAGAATTCGCGCTTGTATGTATGTTTCGTAGACTGTGAGAAGGTCTTAATTTGTCATGTGATAAGAAGTTGAAATTTTCTTCAAGCAGGTCATTTATGTACATGATGCCAGTTCGATGCCATTGTTTTAAATAGATCATCTGTTTATCTATTAAAATGTTTTTATTGTTCCAGATAATTTAGTTTTGCTTGTGTGTATGGTCTTCTATTTGTTTTCTTGCCAGTACTTTAATATTGCGTGATAGAAGGGTGGTACATTATTCAAATTCAGTATCTTAACATCATATCTACAGTTTAGTGAGAAAGAAAGACCGCCGCGTTCCCTGAAGAAGTGTTCGATAAGAGTTTTCCAAGAGGAGTCAGAGTTTTGGCATATTCTTTTAATCCAGACAATTTTGAGCGTGGTGTTCATTACTTCGAAGTCGATCATTTTTAAACCGCCTTTATTTTTTTCACCAGCTATTGTCATTCTCTTAAATTTAGGGGGTTTACCCTGCCAAATGAAATTAAAGATCATGCTGTTAATCGTGTGAGACAAGTGTTTAGGTAAATTAAGATTGGAGCTGCTGAAAATTAATTTTGATAAAGCTAGAGTTTTGACAATGTTTATTTTGCCAATTAAGGTTAGTTTCCTATTTTTCCAGATATTTAAAATCTTATTCATATTTCGCAGCTTTTCATCGAAGTTAAGCTTATCAGCTTTGGCGGTGTCTTAGGAGAAGAATACACCTAAGGCACAGATGGGATCGACAGGCCAGTTGAAATTAAAAGGAGTGTCCGATCTGTTTTTCCACTTGCCAAGCCACATGGCTTCGGTTTTGGAGGTATTGACTTCTAGACCAGACACAACTTTGAATTGGCTTTGCAGCTTAAGTAAATGACTAATAGATTCCGTGTCACTGAGAAAAACTGTGGTATCATCCGCATACATGGTCGTTTTAATTTCGTGGTTTCCGAATGTTATTCCTTTGATGAGATTGTGATTTTTGATGGCTCTTGCGAGAAGGCCGAGACCGATAACAAATAGAAGGTCCGATAGAGGACAACCTTGCCTTACCCCACGCGTTAAAGAAAAGAAGTGAGACGCGTGGCCATTATTCAGAACACAGCTGGAAATGTTGGAGTGTATAGTCCTGAACCATTGTAGAAAATTTGGCCCAAAGTTGAAGAGCATGAGTGCTTTCTCTAAGTAATTCCACGCAATGGTATCGAAAGCTTTCCGGAAATCCACAAAAACTGCCAGGCCAGGAGAATTTCAAGAAATTCAAGAAGTTCTTGTTCCAAATAAAACATTAGATCTTGAATTAATCGGATATTTTCACCAATGTAGCGTCCTTTTACATAGCTAGTTTGGTCGGGATTTATTATTTTTGGTAATACTTTTTCTAAGCGATTTGCTAAAACTTTAGTGAGAATTTTGTAATCAATGTTCAAAAGAGATATTGGTCGAAGATTTTCAAGAATGGTTTTATCTTTATTTTTTGGGGAATAAGAGAGATTATGCCTCGTCGTTGGGATATCGACAAGGAGCCCTTTGTAAACGCGTAGTTAAAACTTCCAACAATCAGCGATTTTAGCTCTGGCCAGGAAATTTTAAAAACTCAGTTGTTAAGCCATCGGTACCGGGAGATCTGGCAACAGCGAATTCTTTTAGGGCTTTAAAGGCCTCAATTTCTGTGATCAAACCTTCGCATAAAGCTTGCTCGTTGTCGGACAAAGTAGAAATGTTGTTGGAATTAAAGAACACATATCATCAGGTTCGTCGGCGCTATCAGATTTTTGCGAATTATATAAAGATTGGTAAAATTTTCTTTGTTCTTCTAAAATATCGACCTGGTTAGTTAGGAATGAACCATTTTGAAGTTTCAGTTTGGAGACTAGTTTTTAACGTAATTTCGTTTTTCAAGGTTTAAAAAATATTTGTTGTTGCGTTCCCCTTGTATTTCCATCTTGTACGGCTCCTAAGGATAGTGCCGCGAGTTTTGAGAAACGTTATTTTTTCTAGACGAGCCCGAGTTGAATTGAGTTCGCATATTATATGCCTGTTGTTTTTACCTTTTTCAGCTTTTAAAAATAATTCATTAATTCTTTTTTGAAGGAAGGTTTCTTCATCTCGTCTTTTTCTTGCTTTAATCTTAGAAAAGTTGACGGTAAGACCTCGGATTTCCATTTTGACGAGGTCCCATTTTAAGACTAAATCTTCAATGTCACGGTATTTCTCTACAAAGTGTGTTATGTTTTCGCGCAAGTTAGAAATATATTGCTTGTCTTCGAGAAAGGAGGAATTAAATTTCCAGAAACCGGGTCCTTCTTGTTGTTTCAAATCATCACTCAAGAGATGTATTTGTATAGCAGAATGATCTGTGTTTGGTGCGAAAAAGATATCACAGCTAGTCGTAATGCTGCTAAGTTGCTTTGAGACTAGAAAGTAATCAAGCCGACACTGGACTTTAAAAGACTTGTTTCTCCATGTGAATTGTTTAGCAGTGGGATTTAAGAAGCGCCAAATGTCACACAAGCCGTAAAGGTGACATACATTGTCAATTTCTTTTATGACCGTTAGCTTCTTTGAGGTGGGATTCCCTCCGTCTTTGTCATTTGGTGAAAGCGCGCAGTCGAAGTTGCCGCCAACAATGATTTTTTCCTGTGCAAAGTTGCTAAGAAGTTTTTGTATTTCTTTAAGGAATAACACTTGATGGGTTGTGTCATTTGCAGCATAAACATTAGCTAAAACGATCTGAACATCATCAAGGGTTATCCTTGCACCAAGAAACCTCCCGTTTTTGTCTCTTACTTCTTCCTCAATTTGGCAATCTAATTTGGGGTTTAGTAAAATCATAACACCATTGCTGTGACACGTTCCGTGATTGTAAAGAACTTTCCCGCCCCATTCATTTTCCCAGATTTTTGGCGTTTACGTTTGAGCTGTACGTTTCCTAAAGGAAAGTTACATCCTTATTTTGTTTGTGAAGCCATCTGAAGATGGAGCGTCTTTTTATCGATTTGTTGAGTCCTCTTACATTAAGAGAGAGACATTTCAGGTTAAGCGTGAAGATTCCGAAGAAAAGATAATACCAAGGTAAATTTTGGAGACCAAGCAAACAAAACTATACCTTTGACGAAATTCCCTTTGGGGTTTAGTAGGCCAACAGGTCTTGATTTTGACGTATAATTGTAAACTACGAAAGGTGTCAGAAAGAGTTTAGCATTTTTAGCTTTTAGTTGAAGAATCTGGTATAATTTGCATATGGTGGAAGGACAAAAACATATACGAAACATCAAAACCCAAGATGCAAAAATATTGTAACTAAAGGGAAGAAGTCGAGAGAAGTCGAGAAGTCGAAAAGTCGAGAAGTCGAGAAGTTGAGAAGTCGAGGTCGAGAAGTCGAGATGTCGAGAAGTCGAGAAGTCGAGAAGTAAAGAAGTAAAGAGGCCAAGAGGCCAAGAGGCCAAGAGGCCAAGAGGCCAAGAGGCCAAGAGGCCAAGAGGCCAAGAGGCCAAGAGGCCAAGAGGCCAAGAGGCCAAGAGGCCAAGAGGCCAAGAGGCCAAG
>Ga0126338_10001720_pt1 | contig 14447 bp, 5 predicted proteins | sample OrbCmetagenome_2_FD_92529 | JGI IMG/M metagenome (GOLD analysis project Ga0126338, IMG submission 92529) | Coral microbial communities from Petempiche,Puerto Morelos, Mexico - Orbicella C C metagenome | ecosystem: Host-associated > Invertebrates > Cnidaria > Coral | place: Petempiche,Puerto...
AATGATTTCTTTTGTTAATTTAATCTGCAATTTGCCAATTTGCATACTATCCGTACCAATTTATGCGAGGAACTTGATTTTGTACTGTTCAGCTACTATTGTAAATTTTTCTGTCTTCCTTTTTTTTTGCAACTTAATAGCGGTGTTGTTCCTGGCAGTCTTCGTCGCTTCAGCAGTCGGTGAACTGTCCAGCGGTCTGTGTATAGTCCACCTAGGATTCATTCCTTCCGCCTGGTTCATATTGGGCTCCTACGTTCTCTCAGGGATCTGGGCGCTATTCTGCGTTTGTGAAGTTCCTAGACCGACCAACTACGACACTGCTGTTCGCTTTTTCAGTCTTGAAAACTTCAAATGCTTTTTTAAACTGTTTCGGAAACGAAGAGATGCTGGAAGAAGGAACCTTCTATTGCTGATGCTTTGTGGCGGCCTTGTCTTCTTATCAACGTTTAGTATCGAAAGTGTTAAGGTGTTGTATGTTTTGAAGAGTCCCCTTTGTTAGAGCCCAACTCTCGTGGGATATTATTTCGCGTTTGAAGCGTTTGTTCACGGTGTTGGAAGCGTGATTGGCATCCCTCTCCTTGGAACCTGTTTCAAAGAGTTCAATGTTGCTCGAGTGGGTATACTCACTGTCGTACTGGCTTCCATTATTTTGGCAATCTCCGATCGTACTTGGATGGTTTTTGTTTGTAAGTAAAGGAGATAGCCCAAACGCGATTATTTGTTCGATCCTCGAGTAGCCCCTCTATGGCGTAATAGACGCCCCGACGACTATATAGGTATGTGCTGCCCCGTTAATTAGGGTATCGATTTTGGCCATTTCGGTCTTAAATAGGATATGGTTCTAGCACTTTAGTCTTAAATTGGGTATGTTTCTTGGAGGAAGCTACTTTTTCATCATCATCAATAAGACCGTCAACAAAAGCCCTTCATAATTTATGCTTAGGGCAACTGTGCCAGCCGCAACGGTCATAAATAGGGTATCGAATTTTTGGCCAGGTCATAAATAGGGTTTTGGTAAGTGGGCCTCAGCCCCCACCAAATCTTTCTGGGAGTACCCCAGGGGATACACGTGCATTCAAAGCGGCAGTGGAAGGGGGGACTTCATGCCACGGTGGACCATACATTTTATGTTGGTGTATCGATCGATCGATCGATTGATCGAATGTTTGATTGACTGTAATGTTATGATAGTTCGTATAGTGTGATCGTCCGGGTTCGACAACCTGAGCGGAAGTCATCTTCATAGTCAAGTCTCACTTGATTCTGAAGATGACTTCCGCTCAGGTTGTCGAAACGTCAGTCACCAACAACAGTTCTTTTCAGAACTACCCTCACCCGGACGATCACACTATACAAACTACTGATACTCCTGAGTTCAAACCATTTACTATGTAATGTTATGAATTACTATAGAATCCGTCGGGTTTCGTTCATACTGACTGCAGGTTTATAGAAGCTAGAAATAGAACGCAACCTCTTAGAGTTAGATTTTGATTCAGATTTTGATTCCACATGGTCCCATGGCCAAAATGTCATTCTCGTCGCGGTTTGCCACTTACCACTGAGGCCAAGTTCAGACGCCGTACTTCACATGAGCCGAATCAGAATGCAAATGAGAAAAATCCTTTGTTCTCTGTCATTAGCATTCGATTCGGCTGATGTAAAGTACTGCGTCTAAACTTGGCCTGACTCGAATCGTAAATTGAATGAACACCTTTTAAATTCCTCATAGCGGGCGCAGTTGGTGTCTTCAATAGCGTCCCTGTTCCAGTTCTAATGGGAGAGATGTCAAAGATAGTGGCAGAGGATGAACGAGGTACCCATAGCAATTGTTCAAATCATATCTCTTTGAGGAACTTTTTACAATGGCGTTTTGACTTGAATTCCCGCGGGGCAACTGACGCCTGAAGGATACATTTTTACCTTTCCAAGTTCCTTTCACGAATTAAGTGCAGATAGGTAAAATGTGGCAAAAATAGGGCAGCTTTATGATTTTTGACGGCTTGAAAAATATACATGAGTTGGTTATATATGAGTAGATAAAGAATTAAAGACGAAAATGAATAAAGAAGTTTTCTGCGTCATAGATAGAATACATGGTGCGTTATCGCAAGGTTCCTTGTAAGCGTTGTGTTACAAAATGGCTGGAACAATACTGTACGAGAACGGTTTATAACTCACATTACGTATGTATACCCGTTTATCTTCCAGGCACCTTGTTTTCAGCTTATAATATGGTTGCCTTTGTGGCGCAACTCGTTGGAGCCGTGCTGCTTAACAGTGTGTACCAGGCGACACTCGGACTTGCATTCCAAGGCTACGTGTTTATCCTGTGTGCATTGCTGGTACTCATTCCCTTTGCGCTCGTCAGGTAGGCGCGATCGATAGTCCTTCAGCTTTACAATAAAAAGTAACAGTCAAGTTCGCCACGAACTTTTCGAATCACGTAAATGACGTCTGTTAGTAGGCTATTTATCAAACCAAGACTACAGGAAGCAACCCATACGCGAGTGAACGCAGCATCTTATTGTTGAGACGGAAACTTTAGTTCAGTGCTGGCCAGACAGTTTTATTCATTTAGATGCCTTCTATGTTTTACTCATAATATATTAGTTCAGGTAATTTGTTGCTCATAAATACAACATCCTTTGGTTAATGACTCTTTTTTTTTTCAAACACTGTCTCTGTGAAATCAAATATTCATCACGTGTGTTTTCTTTATCAGCTGTATAAAACTGCTGCCCGTTGTGGAGGAGGCAAAGAAGGAAGATGGCCTTCTTAAATTGAATCAGAATCAAACCGAAGTCGTATCGAGAGAAGACATTAGATTATAGAACTTGATACCGATCTGTGACTATTTACCACAGAACTTGAACAGTTTAGAAAGTGCACAGGCATGCTTTAATTTTAGTATAAAGTGGTTTACATGTTATCCAAAACCTTATACTCTACTGCGCGATACTATTGTGAGTTTAAAGGAGCTCAGCATTTCGAGTTATTTTGGTCACGTACAACACTATCTTTTAGTCGAAGGAAACCTTAAAATAGTAGTTTACTAAGATAGAAAACACCAGAGAGATAATAATCCATAACGGAACAAGGATGGTTAAAAATGGAGAAGATTAAAACGGATTACAAACCACGAACTTGAAAAAATTAAGATTTAATTTTTAAAGATACGCAAACCGTGACTGAGCTTCTTTAAACACCACCAAACTTTTTATGTACGTGTAACATACGAATGGAATTTAGAATTCCAACATAGCAAGTTAACGTAATTTTTCTAATTTTATTTCATGTTAAGTAATATAGGGGAAAGTTGGGGGAAGGTGGTGGCAGAGACATTTCTTGCTGTCTCTCAACCACTAGCTTGCTAACATTCTTCAAAACCCTTTTTGGCATATTATATATAATCTATGAAACACGGTTGATGAGATGAGATTAGAAGAGCTGGGAAATGGAAGTGTTAATCGTGTTTAGGAATTTTGATCAATTTTATCGTTGGCTTGTCCCGTAACCTTAGGCACAAATTATTTATCTGGATTTTGCTGTCGAATTAAGGGTGTTGAGGAAGGGGTAATTTACTGAAATGCTCGTTATGAACTCGATTCACTTGCGGTTTTGTAAATACCAAATACATAGTCTTAGATAACCGAATATATCGCAGTTGCGAAACGACAACCTATAAAAGTAACGCAGGAAAGCGCAATTTGAAGGTTGCTGATAAGTTGTTGCCTGGCAACGGTGCACAGTAGCCGTTCGCTATGCCTGGTTGATTGTCAGCTCCAAATATCTTAACTTCCCCGTAAAGACTGCACAGAAATTCATCTCCGTTTGTATTCTGCCCTTCTTGTTATTGTTGGATTCCACAGTATCTGAGAATTTAATTGGCGTATTGATGAACCGGTTGAAAAGACGGATACACAGAATCGAACTGTAAATATAATTGGGTTAAAAGACCGGATGGTATATTACTGACAAGATGGGTTCATTTATCAAATGAAGTTTTCCCTTTACGTATTTAATCGGTTATGATGGTGAAAAAATGAAATAAGGAAAATCATCTCAGGGTTCTTTATTAACGCTCAATTTGGCTATTATTACGAGATTCCAGTATGGAGCGTGCAATAAATAAGACTGCATTTGAAGCTATCATAAAACATTCAACAAGCTGTTCTTATCATATGGCCTAGGAAACAAACTTTTTTGCCATATTTCTGTAGTTTCAAACATGTGATAATCTGCGTAACAGACGTTCCCGTACGAGTTTTCCGCATTCTCGCTGCGCGGAATTAAGGGCGGGAATTTCTCAATTGGCAAACTTCTCTGGGCGAGAAGTTTAAATGAATTGTGTGATTTTGTTGTCTCTCGCATAATTTTGGTCAATACTCGTGCAATCAGAATGCAGAAAGCCCTTCGCTGGCGAGTACAAAAGCAAGTGTCGCGAGAACCCCCTAACTTTATTGTGGAGCACTCTTCAGCCCCGCCTTACGGTCAGGTCACCTCGTCATTACAGCCACCTTTTTTTGTCCCCGCGAAACGCTCATACATATTTTTTTATAAGAAAACCCAACCTGTACAATCCTTTACAATTTTCACTCGCACTAGTTATGTTTATCTTTGCAATGCAAATATTGTAGGAACTGACTGAAGTTTCAAGTTTTTTAAAATTATATCTGCATTCCAAATGCTTATTAAAGAACAGTTGTTTAGAAGTGCAATTGTGATATTTCCGTTACTTCTGTTAAGACGTTACTCAGTTTAGATCAGCCATGAAATTTGACCCCACCGCCCTAATAGGGCTAAATTTTCGTGGTCCGTTGTGACCGTATTGACGGGGTTCCAGTGTACATTCATCAAATAATGCAGTCTCTTTTTTAATTCATTGTACTTTTAAAACAAAATCAGCACAGAAATTACAAAATTGCGTGACTTTGACTTTGTCATATATATATTTTACCTTGAGTTTGACGCGCTCCGCTCGCGAGATGACATGAGTCACGCAAGTTTTTGTTTTGGCTTTTCGCTCCTCTGCGGGGTAGAAAAAAAAGTTTTACAATGAAACGTGAGGACGTTGAGAATAAAGGAAAAAAAAAATAAACCTTGCCTCAACCTGGTCTGGACACTGCAATATAGCAGAGAGTGAGGTGACTTGTCTCAACTCTTTTGTCTCATGGGGGTATAACGATCATAATCAATTAGCAAGATACCCAGGGCAAGGAAACTTTTCCGTGTCACGTGAGGACTGGACTGCTATTGTTGACGTCAATCTAAATTGCTCCGAACCCAAGACTAGCTGATGCTACAAGGTATGCTGTTTTCTTTCTCGCCTTTCACTTGATCTTATTCTTCTTTCAAAAACGTTAAACTGGTACGGAGGTTGTGGGAAGACAGATTCTAACAGCCAGGGCATGTATGCATTAGGCGGTATGATTATGCCACCGGTCCCGGACAAATAGTCACTAAGTCAGAGTACAAGCCACCACATAGCTGAGTTCGGTCACCGATCAGAAGGGAGACAACAATTTTAGGTGAAGCTTTAAAACCGCTAGCAAAAAAAATGAAATCGCAGACCCTGTCTCCGCTGAATTGTTAACGATGTAGGCATGTCCGTACAAGATCGAGAAACAATGATGGATGCCGGGGATGTAACATACACTCATCTCAGCAAGTGTCGCTAACATATATTCTAGCATGGCTTCGTGGACAATTATCTAATGGATAGGCAGATATTCTATTATTTAAAGATAATTTAATACTTGGTAAGAACACTTTGTTATGGGATAAATGCCGCATTCATTAAAGCGATGTTTACTTTTTACAGAAATTGACGTGATTTGTCTTACATGAATGTAAATAACAGATCAGACGTTTTGCTTAGAAAGACATTAGGTGGCGTGACGCCAAAAAAAACCTACTCTGGTTATGTTTCATCGATAAAGGATATACTTTATAAATCATAACAGAAATTACTGCTGGCGTACCTGTGAGAGTAATCCTCGTATTGATGTTCGCTTTATTACTCACGTCTCCTGGTAACAGTAAGTTGCTCAGGTACCGAATTGCTTAAAAGTTCAAACTTTGAACTACAGCACAAAGTTAGATTTTTAACTAATACGGCTCCAAGGACGTCTAGAATAGGCAAAACGAATAGCTCTGTAGGATTTGCCTAGAGCACCCGGTGAGGGTGTTTTGACGACTTAATCCCGACTACTTTGTTCAATTACGAGTGCGAAAGTTTTAAATATCAACGACATGTTGAACTCAAGTGGGTAACAAATATATAAGTCTCGGGTCATTGTGGACGATTTCACTTTGTGATTTCCAGTTCCAGTGACCCAAATCGCATTTTTCAGAAGAAAAGGCAAATAGCTGTTCCCATTTTAACTCTCTCAGGCCCCTCTCACACGTATTACACTGGGAACAGACTCCTCGGTGGGAGATACGTGCGACCCCTCCCGCCCTTCTCCCGCATCTCTCTTCTTTCGTGTTCATGTTTCCCCGTCGAACCCCCGATCTAAGAGCCTGATTGCAGGCTAACAGGTGATGATCAACTTGGTCCTCCTCTATAGGTATACACAAAGCCATGGATTATATAATTTAGCATTTTGCAAGGCGCCTTCTTGAATCCAGATCTTTTAAGATTCCTCAAAAGGAATCTCTTTAAGTTAAGACAGCTGCATTGTAACGGTTAAGGTAGGAGTTGGGTTTGGACGGAGAGGAGGGGAACAAATGGCAACTACGGAGAGATTCCCGTGACACTGTAGCTTTTAGAACGTTATGACTTCTTCGTGAAAAGGGACTACTTACTGGTGGCCTGCCGTGGACGTTAATTTGTTCAGTTAGTTCGCTAAAAAGGAGCACTGATCATACGTTTGTTAGTAATGTATGTCGAGAAAACGGGATTATCTCTTCCCCTGTGACAGCAATTGTGGCTGCTTCGAGTGAAACATTGCTTTTTATATCTTTTTACTCTTGCAGATGCCATTAACGACCAACGTTACATTTTGGAGGAAGTACTTCACAGTAGAAGTGGTAGTATTTCTTTATTTCTATGGGTTTCTCATGTATCTCCCAATTGGTGGAATTTACGTATACCAAAGAGTCAGTGATATGAAAGGATTCCCATACCAGAATATCAGTCAGGAAGCTGAAGAAAGTGGTTGCGGAGGAGAGCACCTGGGGGAAAATTCTACTCTATGGGAACTGGAACAAGAGGTCTGTCACAATTGAAGATACCATTTTTTCACGAGATTTCCTTCTTAATTTCCTTTTGAAAGGTGCCAGAAGGTTATAGTTTCTGAAGAAAGTTAATGTTCGCATTCTTGTCTGCATGTCTGTTTGCTTGGATGCTTGCTTGCATGTTTACATGTTTGATTATCTGGTTGCTTGCTTGCATGCTTGCTTGTTGCATACTCCCTTGAATACATGCATTCATGCTCGCTTGTATGTATGCCTGCTCGCATGCTTGCATAATCGTTTGCATGTTTGCTCGCATGCTTCAATGCTCGCTTGCATGATTGGTTGTTGCATAATCGCTTTCATGCTTGCATGCTTCAATGCCTACATGCTTGCTTGTATTTTTCAATGCACGCTTCTATGCTCGCTCGCATGCTTCAGTAATTGCTCGCATTTGGATATTATGCTGTTCATCATAGCGAATAGAAAACCTGTCTGTGGATCTTAAATGAAACGTAAGTTCGAGATTTCTCGTTTCTCCCCAGGTGCAAACGCTATCCTCCCAGATTGGCGTGGTTTACAATCTTCTTATTTCCATTCCTTCCCTTTTCGTGGCGCCCCTGTGGGGCCCGTGGACAGATAAAGGTGGTAAAAGAAAACCTGCTTTACTAGTTGCCATAATAGGAGCCGGCTTAGAGATGGCCACTGTCTTATTGGTGATGTACTTCGACTTGTCTTTGTATTTTCTGTACGTATCCGCGGCTATTAGCGGTTTCTCAGGATTTGCCGTAGTTTTGATGGTTGGTGCCACGTCGTACATAGCAGATATTTCGACCAAGGAGGAACGAGCGTTTCGAATAGGTGAGAATATTTATGATAGGTCTAAGACGTAGGATATGATATTATTTTTATATTACGTTATGGGGGACAAGGTTTCCTCTTTTGATGGTTAGTGCAGTGGACTTGAAATGAAGTGGTCCGAAAAAGATTGTGGAGAAGGTGCCATGTAATAAACAACCGATCGACATACTCCTGTAATAATAATAACAATAACAATAATAATAATAATAATAATAATAATAATAATAATAATAATAAGGCTTTATTTAAGGAGGGTAAACATTTAATAGCCAAAGGTTAATAAACTTGTGGTCCTCGCAAAATAAAATTACAAGCCTAGTTAAAAATGAACAATAGTATGAATACAAATATACGATATAATAAAAGTTAAAAACGTAAAATCATGAGAGTCCCGAATAGCTGAATTACAATAATATTAAAAACTTCCTTAAATATAGATATAAATAGATATCAAAGCTAAATCCTAAACTGGTCTAAAGGTTGCTGCGCTGCGAAGATCGTTTTAAATTAATTAAATGAGTTTTTAACCACTTAACCGAGTCTAATTTTCTGGTATATAGAGGCACATTATTTCAAAGTCATGCTGCTGATACAGCAAAAGAACGGCCCCAGTCTCACGCTTGTAACCGAAACGGGAGTAGTGCCAGGCAGATGGGCCCATGGCCTTGACAGCACACTATATCCACAGTGTAATGATTCTGTTACTTAATTTCTATTGCTAATTTAAAGTACAATTTGCAAATTAAATTTGGATAATATCTGGACCAATTAAATTGCACCGAGCTTGATTCTGTATTCAGTTGCCGTTGTAAACTTTTCTGTCTTTCTTTCTTTTTTTTTTTTTTTTTTTTTGCAACTTGATAGCGGTGTTGTTCCTGGCAATCTTCTTTGCTGCAGTAATAAGTCAACTGACCAGCGGTCTCTGGATAGTGCACGTGGGATTCATTCCTTCCGCCTGGTTTATAGTGGGCTGCTATGTTCTCTCAGGGATCTGGGCGCTATTCTGCGTCCGGGAAATTCCCAGACCGACCAACAACGACACTGCTGTTCGCTTTTTCAGTCTTGAAAATATCAAAAGTTTTTTTAAACTCTTTCGAAAACGAAGAGATGTTGGACGAAGGAACCTTGTGTTGCTGATGCTTTGTGGTGGCTTTACTTTCTTAACAACGGTCGGTATCGACGGTGTTAAGTCGCTCTATATTTTGAAGAGTCCCCTTTGTTGGAGCCCAACTCTCGTGGGATATTACTACGCATTTCAAGCGTTTGTTCACGGTGTTGGAAGCGTGATTGGCATCCCTCTCTTTGGAAGCTGCTTCAAGGAGTTGAATGTTGCTCGTGTGGGTATGATTACTATCATCCTGGCTTCCATTATTTTGGCGTTCTCCAATAATACGTGGATGGTATTTGTTGGTAAGTGTGCCATGAGCTAAGGTGACAATCTGGCTTGTTGGTCTTCAATTCAGTTTATAACCCAGCACAACTGCGATTTTACGCCAGTATTAAAGGAAAAGAAAAAAGGAAAAATAAAGGAAAACCTGAACTAACCCAGAGCATTCCATCCGATCCATCCAAGAGGGAGGGTGTAAAAATACCATTCACGCCAAGGAAACCGGAGATAGTTAACAACTGTGAAGCCACTAGGCTCGAACGTAGAATTTCTAGTTGAGCAAACTACAATGAATATATTTAAATGATCCTTAGCTCTTCTTTATGATCGATCGATTGACCCAATGGTCGATTGACTGCGTCGTTTTGAATTACTATAAACTCTACTGGGTCTCGTTCACACTGACTGCAGGTTTATGTGTATATCTACAGAAGCAGAAAACTAGAAATAGTATATATCCTCCTAGAGTTGGATCTTGATTCAGATTTTGTTTCCACATGGTCCCATGGTCCCATGGTCAAAATGTTCTACCTGAAATTAACTGACGAAGCCATTCTTGTGGCTTGCCACTTACCACTGACTCTAATCACAAACTGAACGAACACTTTTTACCTCCCTCATAGCGGGCGCAGTTGGTGTCTTCAGTTCTGTCTGCGATCCAGTTTTAATGGGAGGAATGTCAAGGATAGTGGCGGAGGACGAACAAGGTACACATAGCAACTGTCAGCAAATAATGTTGCCTTTAACAATGGTGTTTTAAAACTTCAATTTCCACGAAACATGCATCTGACACATGAAGGGTACATTTGCACCTTTCCAAGTGTGCGCGAAACTTGAAACTGACTAGTTCGGATTATTCGGGGACCACCCCAATGAAAACTGAACGCAAAGAAAAAAGAAAAACGAAAAGTGCCAAATAAGACAATGGGCTATGAAAACAAAATAAAACATAAATACGATCTGAAAGAAAAAGTGTAGTGACTTTTTCCACGTAATTGATCAAATGCATGCTGTCTTTATCGTAACAGTCCACTTAATTAGGGTTCCTTAATTGTAAGCGTTGCGTTACTTATCGGCTGAAACATTACTATAGGAGGACGGTTTATTACTCACATTACGTATACCCATTTATCTTCCAGGCGCCTTGTTTTCAGCTTACAATATGGTTACCGCAGTGACGCAACTCGTTGGAGTCGTGCTGTTTAACCTTGTGTACCAGGCGACACTCGGACTGACATTCCAAGGCTCTGTGTTTATTTTGTGTGCCGCTTTGGTACTCATTCCCTTTGCGCTCGTCAGGTAGGCGCGCGCGCGATCGCTGATCACTTCCTAGTAAAAACTACCAGTCCAGTTCGCCAAGGACATTTCGTGTCAATAACTAACTTCTGCTCGTAGATTATCATACCAAAACAACAGGTAACCCAGCCATGATCGAGAAAAACAGCATCCCGGGAGCAGTATCTCCTTTTAATATTAAAATATTATGTAAATTTTAGTTCAGCGCTGGCTTGACAGCTTCATTCACTTAAATTTTTTAAAACTGGATACACTTAAATTAGTTCAGATAATTTTTTTGATCATAATTCCGGCATCCCTTGTCAATGACTTTCTCAGTTTCTTTTCGAACACTATTCCCGTGTAATCAAATATTCATCACTTGTGTTGTTTTTCATCAGTTTCATAATGCTACCGCCCGTTGTGGAGGAGGACAAGAAAGAAGATGGCCTTGAACTGGGTCAGAAGCAAACCCAAGACGTATCGAGAGAAAACATTCGATTATAGAAATACCGCTCTGTGAATATAAACCACAGAAAATCAACTTAAACACTGAAAATGCACTGGCATGCACTATTAAACTGTAATAATATATAGATTTAGCCAGACCTAAAAGCGGAGTTTCTGGGTCGGCTTGTGGAAAGCCCAATTAAGCTAACCCAGGATAAGCGAGAATTTTGATTTGAGTTTTGTGTTTTTGCGGGAAGGTTCTCTGTATATTGTTTGGCCTTCTGTTTTGAGTTTGAATAATCTGACTACACAAAAAGTAGTGAAAAACATTTTGTACAAGAAAACTTTATTCTTCGGTTAACTTTTAATCCTGGGTTAGCGTTAACCGGCTTCCGAACAACCCGGCTCTGATAACAACAAGTTAACCTGACATGAGCCCGCGATCCAATCGAAAATCAGCACTAAAATGAGCTCTAAACTTTAGCTTGCGATATGGTCACGTGATACTGGTCAGCGGACACCTCGTTTTGACAGGCGTCAATTGACCATAACATGGATGTCCAATATCAAAGAAGGACGCTGTAAACAAGGCTGCATGTCTCAGTCACTATTGGCTGGAGTACGGCCGCCATCTTGAGCGCCTCCGTCGTCGTCATCACCGTGGTCGTCGTCGTGCGTACGTCGTGCCCCTACGAGCAATACCACTAGCCATGATAACCATGAGAAAATCAGCTCATGGGTTTCCTTTTTTTCCGATATGAGTATGGGGCTCCGCTTGGCGGCCCGCCGGAGCTCCGCTATAAAGTAGTTCACATTTTATCCAAAACTATTTATAGTTAACGGCATTAATTACTAAAAAGACCACTAAAGTTAACGTAATATACGTGCGCGTAAAACACGTGAATGAAATTTAGAATGTAATTTAAAATGTAGCAAGTTCAGAAGTAATTATTTTAAAATTCTATTTGATGTTAAGTAATTCTATGTGGAAGATAGAGGAAGCAGGTGGCGGATAGCTTTCTTGCTGCATGTCAACCACTAGCTTGCTTCACAATCTTCGAAGTTCTTTATTAATATAAAACAAAACAAAACCATCAGGGTTGATCAGATGGATTAGTTGAGCTGGGAAACGGAAGTGTTGATAAATTCTTAGCAATTTGATCATTGGGTTTCCCTTTACCTATGGGATAAAATGTATTTTATTTCTCTGTTTTTTGTTATGCCCGGTTGTATCGCTGTGAGGGCCGTGTCGAGGAAGAGGGTGATTTACTGAATTGTTTCTTATGAACTTGATTCACTTCGTTATTTGTAAATAACAGGTTATTAATTTTGTAATTAACAAGTTCATAATCGGCGATGAAGATGAAACAACAACAACAACAAAAAAAGAATAAAAAAATTTTCTTCCTGGGAAGAATGCAAGTTGAAAGATCACGAACGAGGTCAGACATATCACAGTCGCCAAGTTTATAAAGAAACAAATTTGAGATTTTAAAATCTCAGAGTTCTTTATTAACGGTCAATTTGCTATTTAGTTTGATGTAATAATTGAGAATGCAACTTGAAGTTACCGTAACACATTAAAAAAAAAAAAAACTGTTCTTCTCATTTGGTCTTTGAAACACACTTTTTTTTTTCACTTTTGTGCAGTTTCTACATTTGATAAACAAACATGCAAAACACTCACGAATTGCCGCATACTTAGATTTGTCAACAGTTTATCCTGGGTCTTGCAACATCATTACAGCTAGCTCAGAACAGTCGTCATTCTTAATACTTGGAATGCACTCCCCAAGACGCTGACCAATGGGATAGCTTAATGCCTTGAACACGTGCCACGCAAACGCAAGACGGTTACGCAAATGCTTGATTGGGGTCATAAAAGAGCCAAACGATATTTCGGAAAGTGTCGACAGCTCAAAGACAGCAAAGTATATAAACGGCGGTAATACCGAACCATATACAGAGTGATACAGTGAAAGATTGGACTTCCTATAACATACAGCTGTAAGTATCGACAGAAACACTTATACTGAAGACGAATTCTCAAGATCATTTCCAATTTGCATCTGTTATGTTGCAGTTCATTACGGTAAAAACAACAGAGTTCTTCTGCAAGAGAAACATCACAGTCATACAGCCGGAAAAACACACAAATGGGACAAAGAAGAACTGGAATTTCGCCCAACAGCATACAAAAAATCAACGCTGTGGTAATGGGCAAAGACGGAGTTGGAAAATCTGGTGCGTGTATCTGTTGACTAATAGACTGTTATTTTAATATTGATGTCTCGAATTCTGGTGAAATGAAAATGTAAATTCAGGTTTAAGTTAATTTGCCCTGGTGCATTCAGTGAAGACGCGCCGGAACAGCTTATCATGTAGACTGAAGTCGCGAACTCTTTTTCTAATGGGATCCGTGTGCAGCTCCTTAAAAACGCACATCCACCAGATTTCGCGAAACACTAGCTGGCTCAGTGATTCACGTAAGAGGTCTAGCAAAGCCAGAACCAGAGTCGCCCGTCTTTATTTAGCAATCTTTCTTCTCTGAGCAGCGGCTTTTTTTCGGCGGATTGTGATCGAAAGTGTGATCCTTATCAATGTCAATGTAGGACATGTTCAGAGCAACGTTTCGATTCACGATTTGTTTCCTATTTATACCGACGATATAGAAACTTAAAACAAGCTGACATCTGAAACATTAGTAGTTCCTATAACCTGTGTGCTTCAGCCGGCTCGAAAGCGACCGATTGACAGGTGCTGCGAGCTCCTGCAGGTCATACCCACAACAGCTTCTCTTTCAGCAATCCTAAGCCATTAGTATGCTACGCAAAACAAACGGTTACGTTTAGATTCAGTCCATGATTGTGTACACATTGAATAAATATGTTGTTTTTATTATAGCAAGCATCGCGCCACATGAAAACTGTTACCGACTGAAAGCGCTCGCTTGGCTTTACTAATCGAATTTTGATTACACATATTCAGTTAACATTTTTCCTATAACCTCTTTTTACTTTTAGCTTTGACGGTTCGACTTCTCACCAAAAGATTCATCGGCGAGTACGATAGGTCTCTCGGTACGTTTTTACTGTAAAGAAATGCGAGCAACGTAGATTGGTTTTAACTTACATAAACTCAATTAAGAGGTAAGTGATTTGGATTATACGCTTATCAAGTTCAAACAGACATGACGGCATTTTCTAATTTCATCGGTTTTAGTACCTTAAGAAAGAACAGAAATTAATTGTTTCGAGTGATATGATGAGCTGAGAACTTGAGTAATGCCTCAGTA
>Ga0126338_10001721_pt1 | contig 14447 bp, 4 predicted proteins | sample OrbCmetagenome_2_FD_92529 | JGI IMG/M metagenome (GOLD analysis project Ga0126338, IMG submission 92529) | Coral microbial communities from Petempiche,Puerto Morelos, Mexico - Orbicella C C metagenome | ecosystem: Host-associated > Invertebrates > Cnidaria > Coral | place: Petempiche,Puerto...
ATCAATCAATCAATCAATCAATCAATCAATCAATCAATCAATCAATCAATCAATCAATCAAACTTCATTTAAAGAGGGTGACACTTGATAGTGAAAAAACTAATGAACTTGTGGCCCTCTATAAACATTGTTACAATTTAAATAAAACCTATTTTAATTAGTAACCTAATTAAGAACTTATTTAAAACCTAATTAAAAATCACAATGTCCACCAGATTTAGGCAGAATAGAAATACCCATTTTCCACTTCATGCGTCAGTGACCTGGATAAGCTGGGTTGGTGTGGATCACTTAACCTGATGGTTTAGTTTTTGAAATTAAGAATGATGGATGTCATAAAGGTTAAAACATTTCCTGTTTCTCGCTAGATACAAAACAGAGAAGGAACTATAAAAGCTGTGCTGTCTTAAGAGGAAAACGAATCAAAGTGAGACATTGGATCCTTTGTTAGGTGCGTCACAATTTTCTTTTAAAAGGAAGAGTTTTTAATCACTTGATGGTGCATGTACTAGGAATAATTGTACACATTGCAAGGAAATAATTTAAACGAATGGCGAAGTTATTGTTTCAATTTGAGTGGACAAAGATAGGGATCTTATCCATGGATGTAAAAAAGCTCTGAACTGCCTTGTATGCTACACGAGAGTAAAGCATGTTTTCTGTAAGTACGCTTGAAATAACTTTCTTGGTTACAAATGTCAGTCTCATCATATGCTAAAACTTTCACAATGGGAGAGAAATGCTTCATAACTACGTTCAAATCACGGAGTTATTTATTTGTTTTTATTTTTTGCCGTGACAATTTTCGGATTTTCACCGTTGTGTGAAATTCCCTCAGGAGTTTCGGATACGACTGGGAAATGTTCTAGAAATAGCTGTCAAAAGGAAAGTTGCCTTCAGTCGTAGTTTCGTAAAAGCCGTCGTGTGAAAAGTTTAAGCGATAGGTGTTGGGTAGTGAGAAAAAAAAAAAACATAATTACTTGTAATTACTGTAAAATCTTTTATAATGTACTAATTACCTTGCATGCACCTCTTAGGAAAAGAATTTTGCTTGTTTGCATGAGTATTACATTTGAACAACAATTTGAATTTTAAAGCAACTTTGTCTTAATATTCGCTTGTGTAAATTTTTTAATTTTTGTTTGCATTTGGTCATAAGCGTCTGGCAAATTACATTACCTTTATTTTAATACTTATTTTAAATGTGAAGCAACCCGAAAGCTTTTTCGTTTAAAAAAATTTCACGAGTTATTCAAGGATGGTGACTGCTAACCACGCATAAATTCATCCTCGGGAAGAAAATGCAAATATTGCGGCCCGTTTAGTCGCGAACATTTTTGCCGTAAAATTTTTAGTGTGCTATTTTGCTAGTAAGCTTTTAGACCGCAAAAGTTGCTAGTGAAAGTTAATTTTAGAGTGCTATGTTTTAGCCGGTGCTATTTATTTCGTTTTGCTGCTTGTCCGCGTTTTATGTTCTTCTTAATATCATTATGTTAACTCCCTGTATTTCTTTGTTGATGATATCACCAAACGACAAGCGCATTCCCCATGAGAGAATTTATACTTGTAAACTTTAGTCGAGTATACACTGTATGTATATTTTGTTCTTTGGGTTCCAGTAAACCCATTGTTAATTGAACGTTTTATCTGTCTTTCTTTCAGGCTGTAATCTCAAGTGTACATGCAGCGACATTAACATGGAGAAAGAAGCAAAGGAAAGCAAAGACCTTCGTTTAGATGTTTCTATAGTGGATCACCTTTTAAAGTAAGGTAGATTTACAAGACAGAGTTTATCTCGATTGAGTTTCTTGCGAAAGATTGTTAGGGCGGAGCTCGTATTAGCGATTTCACAACAAGAAGACATCGGAATTACTTTCAAATTGTCTAGCATCTGCCAAATTGTCTCGGATCTTGCTAGTTTTCGAGGAAGGCATGAATTGTATTTCGAGTTTGTAGCTTTAGAATAAAGGTAGAGTATTAGCATTACCTGGTTTAGTTTTTCCGAATCGTCAGCTTGGAAGTCTCGTTATTAAACTCGTTGAAATTACTGTCTAATTATCTAGTATCTATTCCACAAATTTACGGAAATCTTTCTAGTTTTCGAGGACGCATTGAATTGATATAAATGTTGCGCTTTTAAAACGGCCAAGAAAGAAATCGTAAAGAGGAAAAATTGTCCTTAGAAAAAAAAGTCTGCAATTTTAAATGGTGTCTGGTTTTGAGTCAAACATATACTGAGTCTTTTGGCGGAAAAAATCAAGCACTATGTAGGATTTTTCCCATCAAACCTCACAGTACATGCTTGAACTCTGGTTAGACTCTGTTCAAAAGCGCAGAATTTTTTTTCTTTTTGGCGACCCTACATAGTCAAAGAATAGTAAAAGAGATAGCCTACATTCCGACTTGTTTCCAGGCCCTTTTAAAAGCGCAATTTTTTTTTATTTTGTTTACTTATTCAAATTGTTTGTAAAGAATTTTCATTGCATAATAAAAGTTATATTGAAGACGCGTGTGTAATTGACTTCTATTTGCTGAAGTATTTTTATTGTCTTTAATATTCTTTAACAATGCTAAAATAATGTACACAGTAAAAACCAACACTTGCTGTTTTCATTTAATCTAATTTTATTGTTTGTATTGCAAAACAGTGAAAGTAAGTAATTAATTAGGTGAAGATCAGTTGAATTGAAGTAAAACGTGTGAAGGAAAAAATCGCGTTTAAAAACTAAGACTTTGGGCGGGAAAATTAAAACAATTTGCACAGCGTTTCCCCTTACAACTTTTTTGAGAAAAATTTAAATAGGTTACCCTTCAGAAGTTTTTGATCGCGAAAAAATTCTCAAAGGCAACAGTTAACAGAAAATCCCATCAAAAACTACTGCATAACCTGGCATTGAAAAAGCAATTTTGATTGTCAAGGTTGTTTTTTGTTTCGTTTCGAAATAAGTTTGCCAAAGTCTTAAAATTTCATTTTTCATCGAACTTGACGATGGTTCTTGTACGAGGTGACGCAAGAGTTCCTCAAGACAGGAAAAAGATGAAATGACAAATGGATCAAATGGGCCACAAAAAATTTACACTCCGACATGGATTTTTAAATCTAGCAAAGCGAACGTGAAATACCGTTTAAACTAACCGAGTTTAATTTTATATCCAATCGTGTTTAATCTGCAACTGTTTGTAGCTTGTCATTTCATATCTTTCTCTGTCAGGCGATAACATAGATGGTACACTTCGGATCAGTTGCACAGGAGCAAAAACACTCGTAAATCAAAATCCAATCATTGTCTCCCCGCAAAATTACCAAATTTCAATGGTTTCTAACCATTTAAGTTCCGAAATAAGTTACATTTTGTCTTCCGATGGGACCGTTCGCTTTGCTCTCTTTTCCCGTGCAACAACCAAAGTGTAAACACCACAAAATAATCAATATCTGGTAGCACAAAGATGTTTATTCCTAAATAAAGAAAAATTTCTTCGGCCGGTTCAGTATATTTTATGACTAGTCAAGTCAAAACAATGTCGAAATAATCAACCGTGAAAATTTAAATCTCTTGTCGAAATGTTTTCGAAAATATTTTACCATATTCTGAACAAAGCTTACGAAGGAAAATGCTTTTCACTTCTTTTGGAAGTCTAGAAATTTTAACGTTAGAAATGACAAAGGAAAACAAACATGTTTTACAAAGGCGCCACGAGAACTGTGTATAACAAGGCACGTTTTTAATACTAATTGATATGCAAATATAATCATCCTTGTTAACAAATTTGTTCCTGGTCCGTTTTGGTTATGGTTGTCACAAAATTGTTGGCAGCCATTTAAATCTTAAAAAAAATATAATTGCAATAGCTAATTTTAAATGTTCACTTTGTGGTAGATGTACTAAAAGTTCTCTTTTTGGAGGTCATTGGTAGACAATTGCTCAAAAACTAGAGATAGCAGAATCGACTTTGATTTGCAAATGTTCAAGTAGTTACAGAACAGAAACAGGTTTTAAATTTTCAGTCGAACTCCGCAGGCCTGAACTCGTTCATACTTTCAAGCTGAAAACATCAACTCTCCTCAACGATTGCCTTACTTGGTCTTACTTGTAGTCCTGAGAATTTAGTAGCACATCAAGACAATAATTCCTAGTCGATGATTTTGTTCATCACTTTCGCTATACTTGTCTGCTTTTTTTAAAACACCTTTTATAAACCAGATATTGATCTTAAAGGAATGGTTAACCTTTCAATATCTAGAGGTTAAACTAACGTTGACTCGTCTTTAAGATGGCACTTTCTGAAATTAAGAGTGGTAGTACGTCCAATAACCTGAAGATATTTTCAATTTATTTTAAAGTAGCTGTGGTACAACAATGTGCAAGAAAAGCTTTGATTTACAGCGAAAGACAACTATCTCGGTAATTACAATAAAGATTCTCAATGCAGTTTGTAATCTCTGAGAAATTTCCCTTATTCCCAAAACTTTCGTTACTATTGGGAAATCTTCGGAAGTCTTCGGAAATTTTGGAGTGATCTCCGGAATTCTAACGTCGGCCCACCGATCTTCGGCGATCTTCGTTTTTGGCCAGAGTCGAGTGTGTTTAAGGTTGTTGGACATGTTTGCAAGTAGTTTTCATTGTTCAATTGTGTAGTCATTTGATTAATTTAGATTACCATCCGTACTCTTTCAAGAGTAATTTTCATGGTCCTGGCATTATGAGTTTGACGCTCGATGACAGTTTAATTTTAATAGCAGCAAGACAATTTAATTTGTTACAGAATTATTTCGTTTGTTCCAAAATATATTTTTCCGTTTCACGCTACAGGCATGCGGTCACACAATACATCTTCGAGATTATATTTGATCTGAAGAGAATAAAATGTGTGATTTTTATTCTAGCAAGATAATTTATTTGCTGTAGAGTTAATTTCGTTGTTGCCAAATATATTTTGTTGTCGTACAGGCCATTTAAATCTCCTCTTGCCTAAAAAAAAAAGAACTGAAAAATCAATGTTACATTACTTCGTCGATTCCGAAAAAAAAAACGCATGCGTTTTGATCACAAAAATCAAAAAAAAATTTAGATGGTGTTGCCAAATATAGTGCCACCTTAAAAACTCAACGTTGTTTACCAACTTAAAATATTTCGTGAAATCATATCGACCAAAATGGTGGCTACCAGAATCGCGACCTCGGATTAATTACGGCCCAAGGTTAGCTATTGAAAAATATATAGCAGTCTTTCGAAACAAATAAATACCCCGACTTTTTCTACTAGAAAAAAACCCTCGACAACTAATCCTTACAACGCAAGCGTCAAATATATTGCCACCATTTTGATTGAAAGTTACGAAATTAAAATTCTTATCTCGTGGTCATTTCCAATGTTGAATATAACCATTTGAACTCCTCGTGAATTTCAATTTCTTCTCAATTTCGTACGCCGGATCATATACCAATGAATTCCATCTTCGCCGTTAGGCCATTTTCTGTCCTTAAAAAGAAGACAATAAAGAGAAACATAAGCTTTTTCTCGGGACAAATGTATTCCCAGGATACACTATTACAACTAGGGCAAGCAGCGACGAAAGCTCGTATGAACCAGCTGCACGTGGTAACGGTTTTCAACTTTCCGGGAGCAACACGCAACGAGAAGAACAGGAAATATCAAACAAATTCAGCGCACATCTTCCAAACTTGCACAAAGATTATCTCTTAACCCTTTGCCGACTGAAACATTTCATCTCAGTGATTGCAAAACTACGACTATCTGGAGTCTGAACGAAGATGTGTGCAGGACTGCGAGCGAAGGGTGGAACTTAACTTTCGGAAAGTAAAAATTGTTCCGTTTGGTGAAGGGCAAAAAGATTAAAACATGCACTCACCATTAACATTTAAATACTTGTATCTCGTCGTGCTCTATCTTCTTCTAAGGAAGAACAAGGCCAGATGCGACATCACCAGGAACACATAAATCCACGTCTTCACGCTTTGACCAAGTGTTTGGTTTGACGCAAGTTGCACAAGTAGTCATGAATATTGATTACAGACTAGAACCAATCTCTGACTAAATCGTCGCTGCATATTTTCATGACTTGGATTTTAATTCTTATGCAAAACTATTGTATCACTTCAAAAACATCACATCTTTCCATTTTTAGGCTTTATTAAAACAGTAACACGTGAAATTAAAATACATTTGTAAAGACTGACTCACGCGGCCGTTATATTTCGTTAAATAAACCTTTTCTGGTAATCTCATAAGTCGATTTTTGCAGGTTTTCAAATATCCCGTGCTAAGACCTGATGGCCTACGAATCAAAGCTTATAATAAAGTACAAGCTAGAAACTATTTAAAAAGAAAAGAACTACTTGAATTAAACTGGTTTTAAAGTCTGATATTTGCATAACTTTATTACTTTTAAATGTTGTCATTTAATGAAGGCATTGTAACAAAATCGAGGTATTTTCGTTGGAAATCATGGGCTCCCTTGTAGATCCCAACTACTTTCCAATTGCATTCACAACCCCGTGGGCTTTTCACAATACACTCCGGATCCGGCTTGTGCATTTCCTCTTACTTTTCTCTTTCCGTTTCTTCTTCTAATCCCTGCGCTTCCCGCCACACGCAAAGTCGTTTATTCATCCATGGGTCTCCCTCACTGACATCCGTGAACTCCTAGTGGAATATAGTTGTGCTCGTCCATTATGTCGTGACCTGCCTGCGTTATGCGCCTCACGTGCATTGTCGCGGGTGTTCTGCGTTTGGTTATGGCTTCCCTCAGTTGTGCTTTCAGATACACAGCCCCGTGCGTTAGCCGCGAGTACCCGGCGAGTTCCTTGCGATGTCGCTCATACTTTTGTGGTGAGTTTTCCAATGTCTTTGCCTATTTGTTACAACGTAGGTTTCCTCTTGCATTTCGTCATCTGTTTCTCTATGCATTCTTCGCGTGCATTCTATTTCCCTTGCGTTTCTCAATACGCAACCCCATGCGTTCCCCTCGGTTTCATGGTGAGGTTTCTCATACGTCCCCAGTGCATTTACCGTGGGTGCCCCTATGTGTTTTCCCGCTCGTTGCACCACGCGTTTCCTGTCAGTTCCCTCTTACATTTCCTGTGCATTTACCGTGGGGTTCCCTAAAGTCTTTCTTGTCCGATACTCCGTGCATCCGTTGTGCGAATTGCGCAATTAATCTCGGTTCCCCATGCGTTCCCCATGCGTTCCCCGTGCGTTCCCCGTGCGTTCCGCGGGTGTTTCCTCGTGTCTTCAGTCATGTTCCCTAATGTTTTCCAATGGATTTCTCGATGGTTTCCCGGGTGGTCCCTGCAATATTCGATGAACCTTCCTTGCGTGTGACACCGCGGCGTCGGTTTGCTCACTCATGACACAGCGCTTTTCATGTGCGTTCACTCGTGTGCTTCCTCGCACGTTTCCTTTTGAAATTCCCGTACATGTCCTTTGCTCCCCTTTGAATTTCCTGTGTTCCGCCGGCGACTTCTAATGTTCCCCAGGGGTTCCCGATCGGGTTTTCTCCCAGTACCTTAGCCGTACATTCGTTGACCCTTGTGTTCCTTCACAAATTTACTTTCGATCTTTTTAAGCGTTCCCTTTGCATTTCGTGTCCGCTCGAAAAGCTGCCTGTTCCCAGGGCGTCTTACAACGCAGTCAGTCAGTGAAAAAACGAGGCATGGATTAAGAGAAAAATTCAAAAAGCGTAAGATAAGCGCTTCGAGGTGAAATGGATCTGAAATCTGAAATCTGGTGAACTTTATCTCGCTCAAAGGCAGCAAAACATTCCATGACAGAATTTTGGTAAATGTATAGGATGGTGTGAAACTAACAAATGCGACACTTTTCATGTATTGTGCTAATTGTGCTAATGATTAAAGGAAAACGAATCGAACTCTGGTATAGCCCTTGCCTAGTTAGTTCCTGTCGGGCTTTCTCCTAGGTCTTCACGGTCGATTGATTTCGGTGACGTATCCGAGACGACACTTTTCGCCCCAGAGCACGTGACCCGAAACGGTTGACCGAGACGAAATATCAAGGCCTAGGAACTCGGAAAGTATAACCCTATCAGATGACGACAGCGTTCAAGTGTGCTATTCTTGGTAGAAGTGGGAAGCTACTTAGTTCCACTTGATTGCGCTGAGAGTTTAAGTGAGCAGAGAGAACACTTTTTTTCTTTATAATCATTCCCATGGGACCACGTCATACTGAGACACTTAAAACATTTCGTTGATTGGCCGTTATGAATTAAAGTAACTGGGATTACCGTCTAATGAGGCGCATAATTCAAAAGGGGACATCGGAAACTAATTTTGGAAATAAAGTCCTTACTTGTTATGGCAAATAATAATGATGCATTATATTGTAAAAATACAATGATAAAGTTGAAATGCAAATGAAGAGAGTGGTACAATTGAACCGACCGTGAACATAAAAGATATGTAAAAAACTCCAGGTGTGGAAGAGTTTGTTGAAAAGGAAACTGCGTCACCAGAAAACAGTTTGGACAAGACATAACAGAGAGAGGTTCACCCGCTGAATTAGGTTGTAAACTTAAGCCAAAACTGAATAAGTTCAGTAAGCGATGAACTCGACCCAGCTAAGCGTTGAAATGGGACCGCCTTTTTGCCCAATTCACGTTTCCCTAGGAAGAAGACTTCCACCTTCTGCTACTGAAGCTAAAGCGGTTTTAACTTTCCTCACCATCATCAACATACTCGCCATCCCTTTCACGACTGTTTTGAACGCAATGGTAATAGCGGCCGTGAAAACAAAAGCGCGGATGAGAGCCAACAAGTCTAACATACTACTCGCGTGTTTGGCCACAACCGACTTAATGGTGGGTGTAGGTGTTCAACCCGTGTTCACGGCGTTAATGATAACAATCATTCATGGTGACTACACGAGTGGATCCTGTACAGTGGAAGTTGCTACACAAAGGATCTCCAATCTTGTATGTATGGCTTCCCTTGTTCACCTTGTGTTAATTAGTGGAGAGAGATTTCTCGCAATGAAGTACACTTACGAGTACAATGCCGGCCTGGTCACTGAAAAGCGTTTGCTTATTGCTTCCGGTGTAGGTTGGCTCTTAACTCTTATTCTGTATATTCCACTTTTCATTGACAAAACTGTATTTTATCGCCTGAATAACGCTTTTGTTGCCTTATGCCTCGTTACCATTGTGCTCTGCAATATCACGGTGTTCCGCGAGGTTCACCGACACGAAAAGGGAATTTCAAGTCAGCAAATAACAGAAGAGGCAAGGCGAAAATTCCTGAAAGAGAAAAAAGCCTTTAAACTTACAGCTATCATATTTGCAATGCTGTTCCTCTGTTATATGCCTTTGTGGACATCGAGAATTATTTTAGCATTCCATCGGAATAGGATGTCTACAGAAACAGTGTATGAATGCTTGTTTGTAACCTCAACGTTCCTAATACTCAACTCGTTGGTTAATCCAGTTATCTACTCGGTCAGAGTGAGACAATTTCGCGTGGCATTTGTCGAGTTAACTTGTAGAACCGCAAACATTGCTGAGGCTGAACAAATTGAGATGCGATTGTTTGGCTCACCGAACGCTGAGGTCAGACTGGAATCAGGACAGCAATGCCACAAAACAACAAAGCGTGGAGCAGGGCAAGAACCTTAGGTACACTCTTTCTTTTTTATTAGAATATGTTTTATAAGAATACCGAGGCTGAAATTTGCCAAATTTTAAGAATATTTTAAGAATAAACCCGAGACTGAGATGATACAATTGTATATTTTTAACTAAACCGTAAAAAATTCTTTCTTTGAACGGCAAAACTGGCCAAAAAGCAACAGAAACAGCACTAGCGTATGTTCGATGCTAAGAACACTTCTACAGGAAGTTAAGTGCGCGATGTCAGGTGTTGATGCCAGCAGGCTGGCTCCAAAATTACTTAAACAGCATGCGGACACCAAATACATTCGAAAACAGAAATATCATACGCTATAATCTAAGAATATTCGCAAGAATATTTTCAGCTTAAAATCGGCAGAAAAATAGGAATATTCAGCCTCGGCTGGAAAAACAATATTCTTATAAAAAAAGTCAGTACAGTTACATGTTGCATCAAATGTATCTACTTTGTGCGGGGCGAGATGTCCCAAAGCCGAGAAGCACTAATCCAAATAAAAGTAAATTAAAGTTTCTATTGTTTTTCGTTTAAAGTGATTTTCCGGCAATCCTTTGGGGAGTTTGACGGTCGTAAAATTGAAACGAAACAAGCCTGAAACTTCACTCTAAAGTTTATAAGCTTGAGCACAATATCCTGGACACGAATAGCTCAAATTTCGTGACTGTCCTAAACAACCTCCGCGAAGATTATGGTAGTAACAACACACTTCACATAACCTGTAGCATTTATATATTTTAATAAATAATCTTTCCGCAGTCTTGTTTATGTCAAGAACACGGCCACGATACCCGCTAGAAATCAAGACAATTAAAATAGGTTACAAATTTCACCGACAGCACACGACACCGGGATCAAACTTGGTTTGCACTCTTCATTATAAAATAATGGTACTAAAAAGTATTCTGACTGGATTGCTGTCTGTTTTCTTCACAACACAACAAGAGTTATCTCCCAATAGGTGAATCGTTGCTGACGTCATTGCTTGTGATAATCTTGAACCCGGTCCTCCTTCTGTTGGCCGTGAGAAATCTGGGTGCGAGAATAGTCCCATCAGCATACGACTTGAAAAGACATCATGCTATAAATATTACATAAAAAGATTTGCGAGACTCGATAAACGGGAAAATGTTTGGCGCTTCGTGTGTAATATTGAGTACCCTGCAAGCAGTTGGTTTCTCTCAAGCCGAAGGCTACCCTACATAGCCTAGGAAAAAGTAACTGCTCTTAGGGTAAATATTGAGTGACATTACTAGCTTCCAAAAACACGCAAAATGTCTTTGTAGGGAAAGCGCTAATACATTCTGTGTAAAATTCTGTGTAGTTAAGCGCGCGAGACACAAAAGGCGTTAAATGCTTCGAACTCAAATTGTAATGACAGCCTATCGTGCAGCGCTCTCTTAGTACTTAAGAGTTGATATTCTTGTGTCTTGTACCAGATACTGTAGCGCTTATTCCAATGAGGCAACTATTGTAAACAAAGATTCACCTATCTTACATGTAACGTGTTACAGAAATGCAGAAAATAATTCCAAGAAAACGCCAGTCAAGCCTGTAGATCGCGTAGGTGGAAAAAAACTCAATGGGTAAATATAACAAAACGGCAGTGAAGAATGGTTTAGATCGGGGAGGATTGAGGGAGTGAACGATCGACGAACTTAGGCTACGTTTTTCAAGACACACCATCTGTGATGTAGGTTCTTAAAAGATTATGTCCAGTCCGTTCTGCGCAGTCTCAGCACCCAATTTTTGTGAATCTCACTCGATGGAATGCGAATCGACGTTATTCGTTACGAACCGCTTACCTTATCTTTGAGCCACTTTGAATTCTTTTTCCGACAGTGTCTGATTTTTCCAGCTACGAAGTTGTTTTACTTAGTGATGTCAGAAAGAACGAAGCATAAAACTTCGATTCCATAATGGCGGTTGACGTGAAACTTTGAACTTACTTCATGTAAGTTGTTGCGAAATGTTACGTATTGTGACGTCTTACATGGATTAAAACAAAATAATGTAACCAATATCTCAAGAGTGCGCAGTACGGACTGGGAATCATCTTAAACACATTAAGTGTTATTTCGTACCTTTCGTTGAACAGAAAGAAAATTGCTCCACACCTGTATTTTATACAGTCTGATTCACACTGCACATTTGAGGCTAAGATTTCTCCCGTATTTTCATCCCACTGTTCAACACAGGTGTGTGTTCCTTTCTTATTATCATTTCATCTCGTAATTTCAATTTACACCATCAAGAGAGAATGAAGAGTAAACGAGTTGATTCCCCATATAGACCTTATTCCAAAGTTACCCCCTCTCAACTTATTTTTAGATTTCACGCCCGGTTTCAGAAATCCCAGGAGTGTGCAGCAATAGCCAATCCTGTGACGCGCACAGGTCACGTGGAAAGCCCAATCGGCTTTACACGCATTTGAGTCCTCCACGACAAGCAACGCGCGTGGTAACACTAACCGCAGAGGTAGGTACCATGGTACTGGTTTTAGAATCTAGGTACCATGTCTAAAAATAACTTGAGGGAATACCTTGGGTCACAGGGATTACCTCTCTCTTCATCCTCTCTTAACATCATCCAATAGCTGTCTTTAAATTACATTTTGCAACACTCTTGAAGCTAAAAATTAAAGGCGAAACTCAAACTCATTTGTCTCCTGATTGCGAGCCAAGACCTTCAGTAACTTCTGAACTCAACAGTAACTAAACTGAACTAATTATAAACAAAGGAAAAGATCTGATTGGCCAAGCAGCGAGCCTTAGAAACGCAACGTGATTGGTACAAAAGAACTTTGAAATGTGCGTGCTGATGCCTTATAAGAAATTTTCATTTTCCTTAACTGTTTTTCTCTTCTCGCCGTTTTTCCCAAAGGTGCGAGAAAGGTAAAATTCTAAAACCAATTTCCTCCTTCTCTCGCTCCTGGAATTCACTTGAATCACTATGAATTGTTTCTGTGAACTACTCAAACAATGTTAACTTTGGGGGGAATGTTATTATAATTTGTTACCTACAGGAAAATCTGAACCACCTGATCTGAGGCAGTAAGAATATATTATAAAGCCCCCAAATGTGAAGAAAAAAATTCATTTTAACATCCCATAGAACTATTTAAAGAAGACTTTTATGTTGCTACACAAATTCTTAAATCATAGAAAATTGTCTGTGCGATTTCCAATTCGCCTCAAAACATGAACCCGGTTATATAATAGTAAATAATTATATCTGAATCAACAGATAAGTAAATAAGTGACTTATCACTAAATGGCAATGTCACACGTCAACGGAAGGACGTCTTCCAGACAGAATTGCTACAAATTGTCACGTGAAGAAGGCGTGAACGCAGATCAAACAAGGACGAGAGGCCAATTCCAACTTATAGCTGCTAAATTTCCACGAGTCTACGACATTTCATTCATTTCGTAGGAACACCACGCCTGCTTTCGCATGCTCTTCGCTCGTTTAACCGCGCGCTGATGATACACTCGCGAGAGAAGAACTAACAGTACCGTCCAAAAATCATTCACCAACCCTTCCCGACTCTCGAACTCGTTTGATCCGACCTATTCTTAAACAGAACACAGTTCTATACAGTTTGAACACACAGAGGTCACACGGAGGTTACCGCAAGCAACAGGGCTAAAGTCGCTACGTGCTATTTGGCTTCAGGCTTCACCGCCGGTGAACGAATCGTGAAGTAGCTAATGTTGAGATACTCGCAGATTTGGCAACCCAGTGCAAAGTTATAGCGTAACTGCTCAAAGATCACATGGCCCTAGAACAGGAAAAGAGAAAGAGCAAGTCAATGCTAGGAGGCTGTCATGATGGAAAAAAAAAAATTCGTAAGTCTATGCATGTTAAAGTAACGAGACCAAGACGGCAACGTCTATATGAACGTAAATTTTAATAAAGATATATTTTAAAATCGCGCAACATCGTCGGTGACAGAACTATCTTCTCGCTGACAGAAGGAACCGTTTAATCACCAGAGGAAGAAAGAAAAAAAGATGAGAACTTCACTGCCGTTGTTCACGTTTTCCACAAATCCCTAATAGGTGTATTTGACGTTACCAAACGTACAATACAAGTGCAGCCATGGCGCTGCTCATTAACCAGACGTTTTAGTCGGACGTGCTGCTGTCGGTTGCCGTTGTACTGTGCGTACACAACAGTACCACTACATCTATCTTACATATATGTTATCGAACAAGCGTGAGGGTCCGTATTGGAGATACATTCTCCCCCAGTTTTGCCCATCCATGACCCCTTTGGCATTTCTGCGTTTCCTTTGAGTTCCTCTACAACTTTAAGCCGTTGTTGGGATACTTGACTAATGTAAGTCCCGGGGGGTACCCCCTTATATGGGCTATAAAGGTATGTGCGGCCCCAAAGGGTATGGTTTTGCAGCCGTTTTGGCCATAAATAGGGCATGTTTTTTGCACTCTAGTCTTGCAATGGGTATAATTTTTAGAAGAAGCTACCTTTTCATCATTATCGATAAGACTATCAAAAAAAGCCCTTCACAAATTATGTTTACGACAACCGTGTACATGCCGCAACGGTCATAAATAGGGTAGGAAAAATCGCAGATCATGAATGGCGTAGGGGTTTTGGGAAGCGGGCCGCACACCCTCACCCGATTTTTCTGGGAGTATCCACCCCCCCCCCCCCCCCCCCCCCCCCCCCCCCCCCCCCCCCCCCACCCCCCCCCATATCCCCTCCAATCCCCGAACGACCACCCTTTTTTCTCCTCCCTCCTACCTACAACGCCCGAGCACAACAC
>Ga0126338_10001722_pt1 | contig 14446 bp, 4 predicted proteins | sample OrbCmetagenome_2_FD_92529 | JGI IMG/M metagenome (GOLD analysis project Ga0126338, IMG submission 92529) | Coral microbial communities from Petempiche,Puerto Morelos, Mexico - Orbicella C C metagenome | ecosystem: Host-associated > Invertebrates > Cnidaria > Coral | place: Petempiche,Puerto...
GATATCCAGTTAAACTCAATTTTGATAGGTCTCAAATTTGAATTTAAATGATTCCACTGGGGTCAATTTATGAAATACACAATTTTCTCAGGGTCCAATGGTGATATGGAAAACACTGATTCCAAATCATTTTTAAAAGAGGAGCATGTGATCAAGCTGAAAATGATGTCATAACCTGCTATAAGAAAGTGATTTACTTTTCAAACTGTGAAAAAATAATGTTGTGTATGAATATTGCGGGGAGTCTTGTCAGTATGGAACAAGCACAGCAGACTGAGGGCTCATATTTTCCTGCGGTTTTCTCCCCTTGAATTTTAGGAGTCCTTTTCAAAGGCCTTGAAAGTACTTGAAATTTGCTGGTATAAATACAGGTCCTTCAAAGTCCTTGAATACTCACTAAATGACAGCTTAAAATTTAAAAGCTCTCTCTTATCCAGTTAATTAAAATTCGTGACACCTTTGCCATAGAGTTCCTGACATTAAACTCTTGTTACGGGTCACTTGAGGAAATTCAAACCTACTGGTACCCAATGTCCGTGCTTTTTTATACACATGCACATCGAGATACGTACAAAAATGTTTGAAGAAGGAACTTAGATTACAAGGCATGGGTGGGAAAAGACAACCAGAATTCATTTATTAAGGTATCGATATAACCCATTTGACCATCTGCGCACAGTCTGCTCTAGCGTCCGTGGTTTTAACAAAAACCCATATAAACCGTATACTTATTGGAAGCTTAATAACTACAGATTATGACCCTGTTTAAAACGGTAAAAATTTACCGTCTTTCGGAAATGTGGATCTGTTTACAAAGCTTCGCGAACCCATAAATCAAGGTATACGCCCGCTAAATTTAGGTGGGAGAAAACGATTAACATGGCGTCCGCTTCACACATTGACCTCAAAAACCATGTCTCAGATTTTTGGCACATGCGTTTGTTATTATTTTAAAGTTAGAAAAGGGAAAAAAATAGGACTGTCCACGACAAAAAGGCATAACTTTTTAATGAAAAGAATGATCAGAATTCGCAGACACGGTTTTGTTGGCGATCGTTCTGACAACATTCTCTTCGAATTTCAGCCAATTTGGTCCAGGGGCTGCCTACCTGGAAGTCGAAATGCACATACAACTTGCTTATTTTTTACTCTCAAGAAACAGAGGAAAAATAAAATTCGGCGGCTTTCAGGTGCTATGAGATTATCACACCAAGAGAGACACCGCAGAGGAACCAACTTTCTGTTTAACAATAGGACTGTGACAGTTAACATGGAACAGGTACAAATTTCCACGACGGCGCGCGGTAACTTATTCACCAGTGAATAAACCGCTTTTTCATGTGTGATGTCAGAATTCCAAAGTTAGTAAACGTGAAGTTACCTTTTGATTTACTATATTAGCATTCGAAATTTTAGGTATCAGTTGACTACTCTTCAGAATTATGACCATGTCAGTTAACATGCAGAAGGCCCGTAGAAGGTCCCCGAGAAAATGCAAGCGCACAAAGGGAAACGCGGGAGCGGACATCATAAACGGGACTTCATCAACCAATGTTGATGCAAAGGCAAAGATGCTGGAAGCAATAACAATAGCTGGGTAAGAAGAAAAAATTGTTGCACTGCTGATTCTAATTTTGTACAATCGATCTGCCTTTCAACTTCGTCCACTTCTCTTCGTCAATCTCCTATGGTTCGACAGTTTCTTGCAACAGTATTTTAGTGCGGCTTGCACTAATTTCAGCTTGCTCGCTGGCTTCGTGATCGCGATCGTTGTTGAGTTTATCTAGCAATTTTTCTTGATTGAAAAACGACCCTTTCTGCTAATTTAGCGGCCCACTCTTTGTTGAAAGTGTTTTTTGCCTTCTTTGGCCTTCCTTTAGCCGATGAAAACAGGCAAGATCGCTTTTTCTTCTTTGAAGACATCTGGCATTGATTATGGCGAACGAATTGCGTGTCAACTCAGTATGATTTTGATGTCATGTGGCTTCTTGCCTCGATAATTAATTCACTTGACAGAGCTTGTCAACTTTCAATTAAGTAATTAATATGCAAAAAATCTTTCTCATGTAATAACTAGCGGCAGATATAATACTTTTTTGTGGAGTTTTTTTATCTTAAAGATTACCTTGAGATTTATACAACCACTTAAAAAAGTAAAATTATGCAAAATGGCAAATTTTCCCCTTACTGATACCTTAAAGCATTTTGTTTTGTGCGTATGAAAAGCATCAATCTTAGCATTATGGGGGAATCCACGTTAGTTGGCCATATAAAAGAGAAGAAACATCAAGAATATTGCTGGAACATTCATCAAGAACAGCGATTTTTTCACTTCGTCATCATGTTGAGCAGTAGAAGGACACCCATGAACTACGTTTTGTGACATTTACGCTGAACGTTGTGTTTAAAGTCTTAAAACTGTGATATTGTTTTAATCTTATCTTGCATTGATAGTGGAACAGTGGAGGTTCGCCACCTGTAGTCTCGGAAACTAAGATTTGTGATAACAGAGCTCCTGCGCACTGAAGGCATGCGAGCAGAGCCCCATACCTTAGAAAATTTGGTAACCCATTGCTCTGAAAAATTTTGGTTGTCACGTGACTGTCCGTACGTCCGTACACCAATATCTTGAAAACTAAGAGAGTGACACCATTACCATAGCTACATTTTGGGCATCCACGCTATCGTTAATTGACAGCTGTCGCAACAAGCTACCACTGACCAGTATCACGAGACCATATCGCAGGCTCAGGTTTAGAGTTCATCGAGGTTGGGTGTTTTTTTTGAAGTTGACCTCTGACCAGTTACTGGTTTTCCGATTGGATCGCGGGCTCAAGTCAGGTTATTTGTCTGGGGGACAAGGAGGGAGTACTCGCAAAGGCAAAATTTCAACGTGAATTAACCCCTGGCACATTGTTGACTTTTCTTCTGACATTCCTTGCACAATCATCTCTTGGAAAGTCCTTTATATATTGTGTCCATAATTTCTACAATCTTGGTTAGGCTTATTGGGTATAATTTGTTAAAATTTAACTGGAAAAAATAGCAAAACCACATGCTGAACAATTACATGCTCACAATTGATAATTTTTTGATTTTCTGATCTAAGAAAAAAATCATTCTCTTGTTCCTTTTTGGTCAGTTATTGCAATCAGGAGCTCCGCTTTTAGGCTTAGCTAACTCTATATATTATTTCAGTGATGAACATTGTACTTGACAAATACTTAAGGAAAGCTGGGATTAAGTTCAGTTAAATTTTATCAAGTGTCTTAATAACTTGTCTTAATAACGTGGTTTCACAACCAGTATTTCTAAGGAGTAGGTTTTGTAACTAAAAGTGATTTAGTATTGTCAACATGCTTTTGAGTCAAATTCACTCGAGAAGAGGTCCTTGAATTTTCAGATTATGGTTGCTGAAAGTCCTTGATTTTTTTTTTCTTAAAAAAAGTGTAGGAAGAGGTTTATTACACAACTGAAAATGTTAAGAAAAATTTCCAGGATGACAGACTGAGACACCATGAACTTCAAGCATGCAATTCTGATTGATATCTGATCTGAACTATTAGAACTAAGTCTCAAAATAAATTTAGTGTTTTGATTGAAAAGGCTGTATAATAAATTTAAAACAATACGTTAAAAAAAACTTTAAAAGGCTTTGTATCTGACCTAAAAATATATAAAATACTGAATTTATGGCAACTCTTTTGCTCCCTTTGTCAAAGTAAAGTAACTGTGAATAATTAAAAAAGATTCTATTTTAAGACTTTCTTGGGTTGTTGAGGGATGCAACAAAACAGAAATAAGCCTTAGGAAAAGAGCAAGCATTTTGCTGATTGTTCACTCCAAGTTCTATTATCTCCACTTAGATTGGATGAAAATCATGCCTAATTGTCTCTGTGTGTCTTTTAATCGCAAAATAGTTGCTGTTGCCTCTGGCCCCTATGTATTCAATTGATAAAGGATATGGAGTGTCAGGCTATTGTTGCCCCCTAATTACATTTTTGTAAAGATTGAAGGTTGTCTTGGATTTTTTGCTGTTCTCTGTTTTGACATTGTTTTCTCTTTATTGTTCTTACAGATTTCCCAGCGTGTTGTCAATCTAGTGCTTGCAGGTGTCACTTAACTGTAATTTTCTATTGCACCCTCATCATGGATGCACTCAAAAGAAAAGTCAAGGAAACAATTGAGGACACTGAGCGGGCAGAGAATAGGCATAAGTATTTGATACGTCACCTAAGGCAAGCAAAAGAAAGGGCTGACCTGGCAGACGAGGAAGTAGAGGCACTCAAACAAAGGATCAAGGAAAGAAAAGAGGATTTGAACAACAGCTACAAAATTATCCAGGATAAACAAGAACATCACCAAGCTAAAGAGCAGATGGCAGAAGAGAGTGAAGAAATCAGGAAGAATCTCGAATCTAAAGAATTTGAAGTTGGTGATCAACTTGTCGTGTTGGAAGCTAGGGTCAGAGATAAAAAGAGAATAGCTGATGAGGCAGAGCAGCGCCTAGCTGAAGCAAAGGTCAGATACAATACAATCAAGTCTGACCTGAGTGAGCATTTGGCAAGATTGAATACAGCAGAGTCCAAGATCTGCAAGTTGAGTGAAGATTCTGATTCTGACACAGTTAGGATCATCAATTTAGAAATCAAGCACAGGCGATATGATAAGCGTGAAGAGTATTTTGAAGACAAGATCGAGACCATGGAGCAGCAGATCAGGAATTTGGAAACAGAGGCCATTGGCAATGAGGCAGAAGCCAAACTTCTGGTAACCCAACGGGACAAACTGAAAAGTAAGAGTCTAGTGCTACAAACTTGTAAAGTCCATGACATTACTAATCCCTAGCTTTCTGCCCTAACAGTGACAAGTATATGTAAACTGGCCTGACCAATCTTCAGACATTTACTGAAATGTTAGATATTAAGTAAGCTTGATATCTTGAATTATGTGTCAGGAAATTGAACTTACCTTTGTAAATATTTATTCAGATGTTTTCCACAATTTGAAGGTAACTTTGTTCGAAGCAAAAAAATACTTGCATGTTACATTATTACTATGACACACTTGTAGCCCCTTTGAGACTTTGAGGCAGGAGCTTGTTGTCTTTTCAGGACTGTTGCATCACTCCAGAATCTGTAGCACAAAGAGACTGGATCACCCCAGATCTTTTGTCAGGTTGTTCCAATAATTCTCTGGAACTCATATCTACTGCTGGGTGGAGTGTTGCATTGTAACTGTCTTGCTTAGAAAATAAATGAAGCCAGTGACTAACTTCAAACTTAGAGGATGGCTTTTCTATCTCACTTCTTGGTGGTGTCTTAGTTTGTTGTTTTATTTTTGTTTCATGTTTCTGGTGTGTTTCTTTTCAGCGCAAGTAAATTCATGGAAAAAGCGAGTAGCAAATCTAACAAGGGAACTGGAAGATGTTAAAACAGATCTAAACAAGTGATGGACAACCACAGATGAATTGTAATACATGTGACACTCAACTTGCTTACAGAAGTTGGATATTCACCTGACAGCTGAGAACACATCTGTAATATATTGGGAGAGTAGTAAGGTAGTAAGTGTAGCACCAGTGAGAGAGATGAGAATGCATTTCATTTTTAAGGGAATTAATAGGGGGTGTTTCATTCTTAATTTAATGACTGATACAGACAATGTTGCAATGTATAGTTTCTCCACTGGCTTCAGTTAAGAGAAATAACCAATTATTGTTATATTACTTACTGCATCTGCATTTGATTTGGGAGGCTATTTGTACTAAGTTGTACCCGTACTTTGCATGTATAATCATGTCAGAGAATCTATTTAGTCTTCCTCATAATTATATAAATTGTCAGAAGTTATCACATCAGTTAACACTTTCTTCTGCCTTATTAATTATCGGATTTTATTTGTTTGATTGCTTGTCTCTCACAAAATAAACTGCAGTGATATTCTTGTCACATTTTGATCTTACCAATTCGTATATTGAAGCTAACACTAAATTTATTTGTTTGATTGTTTGTCTCTCACACAATAAACTGCAGCAGTGATATTCTCATATTTTTACACTGTAGATCTCACCAATTCGTATATTGAAGCTAACACTAAACTTATTTGTTTGATTGCTTGTCTCTCACAAATAAACTGCAGTGATATTCTCGTCACATTAGATCTCGCCAAGTCATATGTTGAAGCTAATGCTAAATTAAGTGTAGTGTGCCTTTGGGTATCCCAAAGCCTTATGAAAGCTAGTTTTTATTTTCTACTTAAATTTTGCAAGATTTTGAAGTCTTGAATTTGTGAGTTTTAACCAATAAAGGTCCTAACCCATTTATTGTGTCTGACAATAACTGACAGCATTTAATAGCGAATTTTATTTTTTATTTATAATTGATAAATAACTCTTCTTTCTTCCAGTTGCAACTCAATGTATTATTTTTCAAAATATCAATCCTTAGCTCAAAGCATAATCTGTCACTTCTATGTGTGGCCCGTAATGATTGTAGTTCTGTGAATTGATGTTGATGCTTCATCAGCACAATATCTAAGTTGGTATTATTATTGCCTATCTTCTCCGTAACTGAGGAGAAAATAGCTACTGGCCACTCTTATTGCCAAGGTCAATATCAGTGATCTTGTTAGTGTCTGGCTACCCCTATTAACAGAGCCTCACAGTGAGGTATAGGGCCTTCGGAAAACTCTTGTCATTTTTCCCTAATGATCGGTAACTTTAATTGACAAAATAATAAATACAATACTTTGTGAACTATTTTTGTTATGAGCAAAGACTGAGTGATGCCTGATTGAGAACTTTAACCTGAAATCAGTCTTCATCGACTACATTCTGCGCCCCCTTTGGTTTATAAAAGATGCTCATTTGAGTTTGAGACTGTGCAAAACGTGGCCTTCTCGTCTGTGAGTCACACGCAGGAGCCCGCGAGCGAAGCGGTCCGACAGGAAGAGTCTGGTGAAAAGGGGCCGCTCGTACGTGTGCTCCCCAAACGTGAACCAGTTAGCAGGCTAAGAGAAACGTTCGTGCGCTTTGACTCTATTATAAAGCATATAAAGCTAAGAGTCCAAAGTGTCATAGAGCACTCCATGAAGGCTCATGTTTTCAAATTACCATCGTAATGTATGACCGCATAATTAAGATTTAGTACATTTATTCCATACTTACAAGAAATAGTGATTGGGTTATGTTCTTTCTTTGTCAACTAAATGAGATTTGAGCCCGCTACCAGGGTCTGTCCAATTCCTCGCTCCAGAACCAACTGTCCCTCTTAGCCTACGGGGAAAACGTGGCTCTGGAGACTCCTGATTCTTGGATTAAAATTTTAACTAATTTAACGCTTTCAGTGAAGGGCTCCATAACGAAACATGTGAATGCAACTTCTGGCTAGAATTTTCTGCTTAGAACTCCGTTTGTTGAATTATGTTAAGGTCTGCAGCTGCTGTAATCGAACAGTTTCGGTCAGAAATAACCAGTGGACAAGATTGAGAAATAAACCAGCGTTGAATAAAAGAAAATTTTCTTCCAAGAATCTAGCCAATCAAATCGTATGTCTAGAGAGTCGACAGCTTTTCCTCGTGCCAAGGCCCCGCCAGCTAAGACGGACAGGTGGTTCTAGCGATGGAAATGCCCCAGATCTCAAGCGGCGGCAAGTGGTTGGAAGGTGAGAGACCCTGGAAATAAGGTACTAAATCACGCACACGCTACGGCGGCATAGACTCGAGGATGGTTCATGGATGGCGCACTTGCTGTAGAATAGTCAGCAAACTTCAGATTCAACTTTTTAACTGAGTTCGTGTCTCTGTTGTGGTTATCATGTCCACCGATGATGAAAAGCTCCTGTGCTCCATCCTCCCCACCTAAAACCACTGCTGCGCCCGCCCCACTGCGCGGATCCATCGTGTTGCGGATAATCAGCCAGAGATTCAAATCTGGGTTGTACTTCTCTATGGAGTCTAGAATTCCAACGCTGTTACTGCCTCCAATAACGTAGATACGATCACTGAACGTGACTACCGCGTGGTTCATTCGGGACTTGTTCATACTGCTCATGTCCGACCACTTGTTGGTCATTGGATCGTAACACTCAACATGCTCAATTTCCGAGATTCCACAGTACCCCCCAACAGCAAAAAGGCGTCCTTGGAGAGATGCCATTCCAAAGTGACTTCTGGGTAAGCGCATATTGGCCACCTGGGTCCATTCGTTCTTGATGGGATCATAACGTTCAACGCTCTTCAGCGCAGACCCATTGTGGGAACCCCCAGCAGCATATAGCCATCCCTCTAGAACCGATAATGCAAGAGCACCTACGGAAACGAACAATGACAAGCGATTAGTGCTTCGCAGCATTTGCTTCAGTAAGATTACGCCGCAGCCCGCGCCTGAAGGGTTGAAATGTTTGCAGACTTACCCAAAGTTAAGGCAAACAGCTGTCATACTGTCTTAAAACCAACAGAACATTATTATGTAGCGCATTTTCATATTGGGTGAATACCTTTGCATTTATTGAGTGACGTAACTGAAGTCCACTGGCCTACACAGGGGTTATAGCTCTCCACCGTCACCAGGTCAGCGTACTCCCTATTTATCCCTCCCACGGCATACAGCTGACCGTCAAGAATCGCAGAACCAGCTAACTTTCGTGGAATAATCATGGGTGCTATAACTCGCCATTTCTTTTCGTTGAAGTCAAAGTACTCCACGTTATTTAAAACTTTGCGGTTTTCTGAAATGGAAAAGATCAAAAGGATAGACACAATGCGACCGTTCACATAAGCGGTTAGCGCATGTAAACATTGCGGACCTATGCTGTAATATAACTTGGCGACTTTAGCCCCAAGTTTCTGAACTTTAGTAACTGAAGGTTGATTTGCATATGATAAATTAACAAAACATGATACAAGAAATAAATATCATGGAATTCGAAGATGCAATTTATAACTAAAAATAGAACAAAATAACGTTTAACAATATTGAGGTATTACTAGTTAGGAGTGAGACGTGTTGGCTTCGATAGCTTAGGTTGAAAATTTTTTATTATTCTAATTTTATTAAGGTCGAGTGCGGTCAAAAGCTTTCTAAATCAGATGACAAGATATTCATAACGAGTGCGATATAATAAAGGTAACAAGTCCTATTCCATGATACTGCTAATTTAGTTAGGCAAGGAAGACGATTTTGGATCATTTCTCTCTCTCTCTCTACGAAATATTACAGTTTCATTAACTCCTTGGTGAAAAGTAATAATGATGATAAAGGGACATTGAGGTCGATCCATTTTGATCGTTCACTATCAGAAACAAAAACAAAGCAAAACTAAATGAACAAATCAACCAATAAAACTTAAAAGAGGCTCAAGAGCGCGTGTAATGAAAATGTAAATCTTATTTATAATGGTCATGCACTTAGCTATACAAGCACTAAGCTTAGCTAGTTTACAGATTTGCCACTGAAATAGAGGAAAATGAATGATTGTTAATTTGTAAAACTTGTTTTACCTCCCCCATGGGTCATTCAATTAAGAAAATTGCGGTGACTAGGCTTTCGATAATTTACTGTTATTACAACCGTCGCATTAAGTAACGTCAAAAGCTCCTGCCCTCAGGCAGATTTGGCGATTTATTTTCTTCTTCGCGGATACAACTCTGTGGTTTATTTCACGTACTTACGGAGTTTTCGTGTCTTTTGCTTCATCACTGTCATTGCTTAAATTATTTTGCGTGGGCGCGTTTCATGTTTCTAAGCCTTAAAGCAATTATAAATTATAAAAACATTTTTTATTGTCGAAAATAAATCATTTGTTTTTTGTTTTATCCAGGATGTTTAATTTTGGTAATTCTTGGAGCAAACAATTAATCCAATTTCAAGTAAACTTGGACCGCATTATTTATCAGATAAAAACAAACTTAAAAGATTGAGTTGGTCTACTGGCGAATGGTCTAAAAAAAGGTTTACCCATTCGGCGTTAGTTTGAAGCAATATTGATCGTTTCTTGATTTAAGGGATGTTGACCTTATCATGTAGGGATCGCACCAGTTGCTTGTCATAGGGCTGTAAACTGGTACAAAGTCTGAAACTCGACGAGAAGTCGCGATTCCAGACCTTCGTTTGAATGCCAGACCGTTTGGGAATTTTCGTGTTTTCGTGATCGTATGATTGAGGAGACTCTTGAAATATATCGCCCAATTTGATATATGAGGTCTCAAGAGAGGCTTCCGCTGATACCATCAAAAGAACCCGCGCGCTATAATCCTGTTGTATTGCGCGCAACTGTGGTTTGACCTTTACTAATAATCTCCAGATCCGATGACTTGTTTTCATTTGCTTGGCTTTAGAACTGAATCTTGCAGTAGAATACTCTAAATACACACATTATGCATATTTTCTATTCGTATTGTCGACCTCATAGAGAGTTCCTACCTTCACCGCCGACCACATACAACAGTCGACTGAGTCTGTCCCGAGGGATCGCGCGCGGAATTCGGTTCTTTGTCCGTCGCTCTGGGATAAGATGATAATCAATCGCCTCGAGAACAAACTGTCGACACGTCGGACTACTCATGATAAGCTCTTCTCTAGCGGCTGTGTCCATCAGAAATTTGCGCGTCATTAGAGGAAACCGGACATGGGTCAGTAGTTGTTCAAGATCAGCGAGACGATTGGTTAAATCATGCTTAATCCATTCTAGCGCTCCGAAAAGCACGATGCTTTCACACGGGACATTGAGTTTGTCGTGACAGAAAAGTGTCTCCAGCTGCTTGAGCGTGAGAGAATTGAAGTCCGCGAGTTTCAAAATCGCCACAAAGTTGGCGCGGATAAAGCTCTCAGCCAGCTCAAGCAGTTCTGTACACCCGTGTAAATCGGCCAAGTTCCAGATTTCGAGGCTGTTGTTCACATTAATGCTATTCCTGAGAAAATCATAACAAGCGTTTTCCACGGTCAGAAACTGAAGTAAGCTGGCGGCCGAAAGCAAGGAGTGAACGTTGGAGAACGTGATTCTCAAAGATGAAGTGTAGGCAAAGTCTATCAAACATCTCATGGCTTGCGATTCCACTCCTCGGATTGTTATGTTTGTTTCGTGGCTCTCTTTCATATCCGTCAAAAACATCGCTCGGAAATACGCACTTACAGAGGCCAAAACGAGCCGATGAACGTTGAATTCTTCCCCGTCCTCCGTACAAATAATCACGTCGCAAAAATTGTTCTCCATTCGAAAATTGTTCATCGCGCAGAAAGCCTCGCTTGCTCCCTGTTCATCTGTAAAATCGTACAACACAGTTGAATTTTCCATTCTGTGGGACGGCAGGTCTACGGAAATAAAAGCCTCGTCAATTGAACTGACATGCAAATAAAAGCTGATCTTCTTTCAAAGGACATGAAATTCAAATTAGCCTCATTAATTTGGTTTCCAAGAGCCTAATCTTTCATTTTAGGCGCTTTGCCTTAAACAAAAAACATTTTTGTCCACCTCTATTGTTGTCCGCGTGGCTGACGCGTGGTTCGCGCCTTTTTATCGCTAACAGAACATATTATAACAAGTACCATTGTTTCCGACCCACCAAAACATCAGCTGCGGCCTGCGTCAGCTGCATCGCCTTAGCCACGTGCTTGCCTTGAAAATTTGATCCCAAGGCAGTGCAAGAATATGATTGGCTAGAAAACAAATGAGGGGATTTGTTTGGCTGACACTTTTTGGCAGAGCAACAGGTGGCTGAGCGCGGGAAAATGAAAGTTCTTTGTTTTGGTGGATGTGTTTCTTTTGTTTGTCATCAAAAATAGAAATTATGTCGCGCACTGTTGAACAATATTTTTGTCTGGCAGAAGCCGCCTAGATTATCAAGTGTGCGTTTTTGTACGTTTTCCCACGGAGTGTTTGCCGGATAATGAAGCAGATCACGAATATCCGACCCACGATTGAAATAAATGTATGATCGTATCATTGTGTGATCACGCAACATCTTATAAAATATGCGAAATTTGTTTCTGAGGTTTATTTACTTACTGTTGTCTCGGAATAATCAGACTCCGCTGGGAGTTTTTGGCGGAAAACGTTGCGATTCCGCTAATTAATTACTATACCCTAAAGTATTGTTTATTTATTTGCTTTTAACAAGCAGACAGACGACTCGTAACTGACCTCACAAATCAATGGAAATATTTTCAACAGAAAAAAATTAAAAATATCGGAATGGGGCTTCAAAATGAAATACCTTGAGCAATATAACTTAAGCACTCGATGGCGTCGCTAGGTACCTATATGAGTATTAGTCACGATATCTTTAAGGTAAGATTTTTTTCTATTTAAAAACAGCTTTAACATACATAGCTTTTTGTTGTAGCATTATTGTCTTTTGTTTTGTGAAAAACACTCTGTTGCCGAGACAGCCTGGTGTCGGATGTACGCAGAATTCAATATAGGGACAAACATCAACCACAAAACGGGCGTTTCACTCCTCGTTGCTAAAAAAAAAAAAAAATAGAAAGCACCGAGTACAACGAAAAAGAGAACGATGCATTTGACCAAAAACTGGAGAAGGGTCCCTAACACAAAAGAAATTAGACAACTATGTCCGTTTGTACTTTTCGCTTAATGATGCATGGAACATTAAGTCATATGCAAATCATCCCAGAAGTGACCAGCATGTGAGCTCATGTGATTTCTTCTTACAATTATCAATGTATTGTCAAACAATTTTGTTATTAGAACAAGGATAATTACAAACTAATAGAACTCATATTGATGTCACAAGTTCGCGGAACTAATGGCATTTAAATGAGGGAGAAATCAAATTGTAATTTTTTAAAAAATTTTTTCATGCCAGAAAAGGACAACAATAGAACGGTTTCTCGTAAGTAAAGCAATAGATAATTGATTTCTTTATTACTCCGTATCAATTATAAATCCTCTGGGACATTTTTTAACATTATGCGTGCTAATAATCCTGTCCAGGCATGTGTTGCATTTTTTCACGACGAAATACGCTCAATTTATTGCATGAGTGCGTCTCTAGTGCGTTTTGACAACCTTTCATCTTGTAGTCGCCTTCACAGCTGAAGCACAGACTAAACAGGTGTTAAATGGGTGTTATAAGCTTTCTCCAAGGATTCCGTTGCCAGTGCAACACGCAGAGAGCAACAGTGAAAGGATTTAGGTACACATGTACTGGTGTACTTATTAATGTTAATGTATGCCGAGCCCTGTTGGAGCCCACCCCTTAACGCAGGTGGTTTCTATTGATAAATAAATTGAGGAAATGAGACAATACTTTGGTCAATTAACGCCACATAAACTTTAAAACGGGCGTTTAATAAAACTACAGGTCGTAAATAAAGAATAAAATGATTTGTTGTTATTATTTTTTTTTCTTTATATGGCGAAATAATAAGTTGCCTATAATTAGCTTGATGGTGGGGTTCTGATTCATTTGTGTTTACAAAATCAATGTGGATAATATACATATGACTGATTTAGGAAATCAGTGGTTCGAAGAAGGCTTGGAAAGCGGCCTGCTATGGTTGCTCTTTTCGACTTAATTGGTCACCATACAAGAAATATGGAGGTGGCGTAATGTGATTCCGTTTCATCCGTACTATGAAAAAACTTTTGCTATCGGACGATAATTGACCTCCTTGATTTTTCCAAGAGTTTTCTGTCCCAAAATATTTTGCAAACGGCCATCGCTCCAGCGATCAAATGAAATTTACACAACTTTTTCATATTGAAAAATTAACCTACAGCTAGGAGTCGACAACATGCATGAATGCATGAAAACGCATGCTGGATCCATGTAAAGCACGTCTACTGTAAAAGATGGGACCGAGGGGGACCTGCAGGAGCCGTCTGGGAAAAGCTTCCACTTTAATATGCAACATCCCGAAAAGTTGATCATCTCGGGATGCGTCTGTGTGGCTTTTGAAACATACTAGCAAAAGTATGGCTCAGTGACATAACAACACAAGTTGACGAGGCTTGCTCAACACAACAACTTTATTCTCTAAGCATCTTGGGTAATACAACAACTTAACACAACTTCCGGTTACGAATATATTACAGCTTTTGCTTTCATTGTTTTCTACAAGACAAAGCAGACTGGTTCCCTTTGATTACAGTGCTGTATGTTACAGTTGTTCTTATATAAAGCAATCAGTAACTGCCAGGCTACTAAGCTGTAAAAATTCAAAATGGTGGTCAACACGGAGATTCTTCTTCAAGCTTGGAGAGAAAGATGGACCCCTTTACAGTGGCTTGTAGAAGTAAAAAAACTAGCAGGAAAGGACAAAAAAGACCTCGATGATTTAGCAGGTTATTTAAAATTCATTGTGATTGCCAAATCTTAAAAACAAACAGGCAAAGCATTTATATTTTGACAGCTTATTGTGACGGAGGTGTTCGAAACTGAATCCAGTTTCATTCTGCAAATTTAATTATCCTTGCTGATTTTA
>Ga0126338_10001723_pt1 | contig 14442 bp, 7 predicted proteins | sample OrbCmetagenome_2_FD_92529 | JGI IMG/M metagenome (GOLD analysis project Ga0126338, IMG submission 92529) | Coral microbial communities from Petempiche,Puerto Morelos, Mexico - Orbicella C C metagenome | ecosystem: Host-associated > Invertebrates > Cnidaria > Coral | place: Petempiche,Puerto...
CATCAAGATATCAACAGATTGCTTGCAAACCACTAGATGGAAAGAAGATATACTAGGTTACGTGTAGGTGGTATCTTGGGTAATCATTAGAGTTCTCTGGCCACTTGTCATGGTTACTTTGTAGAGTGCCAAAGCAAGACTCAAAGTCCAGGAAGAAGAACTCAGAAGTCTGCACTGGGAGCATGAAGTTCTTCAACAGCGCTTTAGCCAGGTATGTGTCTACAGTGATATTCTGTATATGCACTTTATCTAGCTAACTTAGTAATTACACCAAGAGCACCCATCGGTTTATAGAATCACAAGGTTCCACAAATGAAGCAAAAGCCATAAAGGTAATTATTTTCCTTATTTTTTTTTTTTTGCCAAAGAAGCACAGAATTGCTCAGTATATTTATTGAGAGGTTGCATATTGTTGCCAGTTGCTTGGTTATTAGCCATGTCAAGGGTAAGGGCAATGAAAGGACCTGTGCTCAAAACCCTCAGGGAGTAACAAAGGTAATTGATGAGGGAGGGCATCCATTGATCTCATTTGTTCAAGGCTTTGAGTCTGTAGATGAAACCATTGTATAACTTATTCCAGCATCAAAAATTAGTGGTCTTACAGTACATTACATTTGATTACCACATGACACTGACACCATCTTTACACTCATCACTGTTTTTTAGTCAGTGGTATGATTTTCTCTCTCTTGCTCATGATGTAGACTCAAAGTGAACGTGACGAGTTATATGGCAAGTTTGTGAAAGCAATCCATGAAGTCCAACAAAAAAGCAACTTTAAGAACTTACTGTTGGAAAAGAAACTGGCAGCCCTTGCTGACACATTGGAGAAGAAGGTACTAAAGACACTTAACCGGTAGATAACTCTTGTCAAGCAATTTGATGGACTATATACTTCGTCAAATGACTTTTACACAACATAACTAGCAAGGTCGCGCTATCAGACTCAGTATACTTAATGTGCATGGGGATCCAATGAAGCACAATGTGAGCAAAGTGAACTTCATTTTGCCATTTCCATGGACAATGTGTTAAAATAATTTATTTCTTTCAGCTTTTATTAATCGTGCGGGAAGTTTGGAGAGTGCAAAAGAATCCTCATAGCTGCTCGACGCACAGATGAGCCCAAGAGCAACTCTCTCGCTTTTTTCTAGCCTGCATAGCAGGCGTTTCCAAAAAAAGCACGTCAAGGGAACAAAACTGCCACTGAGTCGCTTGCTCGCTCGCTTGTTTGATCTCTCCCCCCGGACAAAGGAAAGGAAATGTCTGCAACGCAGGCTAGCTTTTTTCATGTTACACAAAATTAATTGCTGTAAGCAAAACGTTATGCAGAAACCATAAGCAGAGATCTGAGTTGTGGGTTTTCCATGGAAGCAAGTGTCCGCAATACCAAGGTTTCCTCAGCTATAATTTGGATTGCCTGAACAATATAGAGCTGATTGCAAAGCCACCGTAATTTGTTCCGCCCAATCAAAGTGAACATGTGTTTGGTGGCCTTCTATAGCCAGTCGTGATCTAATTTATGTAGTCGTACTTTACCGCCTTTTTTCTGCCGGTGACTAGACTTTCTAAAAGTCCTTTCCAATAATTCTTCCCTGACCTGTTGGTTTCGCTCACGCTCGCAACTTCGTCGCTCGAAGATTACCCTCTCGCTTTGCTCGAGGGAGATAACTGAGCGAAGGATTAAGAAAAGGTCGACTTGTGGCAAGTCTAGCCGACCTAGCTGGTGACATGTTTTTCCTTCAAGTTCTCATCGCTTTGTTACACAACACTGTGGTTACTTACGTTTGAGTTCTACCAGTAATCATAAAATCATGTACAGTGTATAACACACTTAACTAGTATTTATTTTTAACATTTACAGTACACTAACTAAAATGTTTAAGCGAAACCACATTTTAAAAATTTAGAACGTGGTATGCATGTTCGTAAAGTAAGCTGTTGAAACCCTAAGATTTCCTCTAAACTTTGTTGAGTGTTTGTAATTGACATGTCCTAACTTGTACTTGTACCATTCGTTCAACAGGAAGCACAATTGAATGAAGTTCTCTCAGCCTCTAATCTGGACCCTACGGCTCTTACTGTTGTCACCAGAAAACTCGAGGTGAGAAGTGTGACAGCAGAGTTTTTACTTTCCTTCAGTAAAGCGCATTGTGTGGGCATCACTTGAAATGAACAAGTCGTTTCTACTTGTCATTCATTTTGAGGTTATGAACCTTGGAGCAGCACTTTGTTTATTGATTTTTTTGCTTTCGTTCAGAGAGACTGGGTTAGGAAGGCAATTCTGTAACACACTTACGGACCTTGTAGTCTTACATGTAGTAGATGAAACTCTTAAAGCTAAATTTAAACTTCAAGCGGTACAGTATGCTATACATAACACACTCGACATGTACAATACTTAGGAATTTTCGTTGCTCTTATTATTGTCGTGGTCATATTGAAGATTTAGCTGTACTTGTCTGAAAATTTTGTTTTAACGGGGCTAGCGTTTAGAAAATACCAGGTTCCTATTTAGTGAATATCTAATTACTGTCAGGTTCCAAATGAGGGTCGGCGATCTAACAATTTGCAGCTAATTGGAGGTCGCAGTTTTGCATTCTCTGACAGTGTGTAACTGTTTCTAGGGATTAGGTGATGGTGGAATATTTACTGTTGAAGTCCTTGTGTTCTTTTCTAAACCAAATCTCACAAAGAAACTATTTTGCCCTGTTTCAGGATGTGTTAGACTCAAAGAACAGCGCTATCAAAGACTTACAGTATGAACTGGCTCGTGTCTGCAAGGTAAATAACGTGTTTTATCGTGTTGGACACGGTAACATTCTGTTTAGTTGATGCTTTAGATGATTTTGTGTTGTTCTTAGCAGCTAATAGAGGGCTCCAAATCTAGAGCTTGCTCTATCTTTGGTAGAATTAAGTTTTAGCAAGGGCAGGCAAGTTCTCTAACGCTGCTGCCCTTGTGGCGATAGATGTTGTTAGTTTAACATGTACAATGTACGTATAGTAGTACATCAAATCGTATAGTAACCCAAGCAGTAAAATTTTAGAGATATTCATTTTTGGACGCACGTGTTGGGGCTCTAAAGACTAAGAGAGAAAAATATTATAAGCATAAAGAAATAAAGGGTGTGACGGCGCTCTTTCCAGCCTTCCGTTGTCTTTCCCACACCTCTAACTCCAGATTTTGGTTTCATTTCAGGCGCACAACGATCTCATCCGAACATACGAGGCGAAGCTACAGTCATTTGGCGTTCCAACAGAAGAACTCGGTTTCAAGCCCCTGGAGAGCAACATTGGAGGACAACAACTCGGCCGAGGCCCCGCCGGCCTAGTAGCTGCTCCGACTTAAACTACGAAAACGCTATTCCTCGACTGCGAACATTTTTATTTTCAAGGGACAATTTTGCTTCAAATCTGACAGAATCATACATAATATGTAAATAGACTCTTTAACTGTAAAAGTAAGTTTTTATTGTGTGTCGTAGATTATCGTAAAAAATTGTGTTTTACTGTAAAAAAAAAATGTTTTACTGCTTCACCGTGTTGATTTTTCACAAATATACGTTCAGAAACCTCCTCGCCCGGTATGCTTTCATGTTTTTTCCCCCTAAATTTATCCCTTTCTGTAAATACTGTCGAAGCAATATACTTCTCAGTTTCGTTCTCATTTACAATATTGTTTCCTTGCCGACCAGCTATTTGTTATGTAAATATGTTTATCTATTTTCCAAGAACGAACATCCAACTGACAAAGATTCGTACTTCAAGGTTGGAACCTTTACATTCCGCGACGAAAATGAGATTTCTGCTTAACAAACAGCTTTTCGGTAAAAAAAAAAAAAAAGTCGTAATAAATTTTCATTAGCTTTAGCATGGGAGAGGAAAGTTTGTTTGACAACAGACGCCAGAACGTCTGACTTTTAAGTTGTGCAGGAAAAAAAGTCATGTTTTAACACCGGATTATCGACTTAAAGGTCTAGATATATTCTCTTCCTGAAGACTTCTGGCATTGCTTCGGACTTCATTCGAATCATTTCACTTTCATTCCATATTTAAGCGAAATTATCATGGCGTGAACTTTTGTTTACACTCCAAAACAAACCAGTTGTAGAGACCCTTTTTGTGGGTAAATAAACGACTTATTGTTTCTGATTGGTGTGCTTAAACAGCTTATTTTATGATGCAATATCTGGGTTTCAAGGTTCGGTGCACACGAAACCTTTCTAAAACGTAAAACTTGCTAATATCAACTCAGTTAATAGTTTACATTCCCAAGAAACATGAAGAAATGTTTTTGTGGTTTCCTTATACCTTTCAAGATGCACCTTATGCTGAAGAGATAGCCCCGTACAAACATTGACATTTGTGATATTTTCCCGTTTAAATAAGTTGGAGGTGTGATACCCTCGTGAAGCCAATATTGCATCACGGAAAGGAAAAACACTTTTAGATTCGTTCTTTTACATAAAAAATAACTACACAGTTATGAGCAGGAAGAAACGTACACTACTGTTGTGGTAATCAATTTGGAGACAAGCGACTGTTTCGGTTTCAATTAGCATCCGAGAAAGTGTCATGTAACTGGCGTAAAGCGCAAACTGCAAACAGTGGATTTATTATCTTGGCTAGCCTTCTTTCAAAACAACCTTTGTGTTTTTCGGCGCTTAGGAAACAGCTCACTCTCTCTACGTAGTTTGCTTTTCAGTTTCGGGTCTTAAATATATATCATGACCTCCCATTCAAAATAACTGGGAAAAGCCCATAAGTAGGCTCGATTACTAGCCGCTGTTCGGGAAAGGAGCCCGCGCTCCTCCCCCGAACTCAGGGAGGAACGTAGACCGGACTCGAGAAAGCGGCGGAAATCGAGCCTAGCCCATAAGTTGATTGACTTGTGGACCGAATGTCACCGTTGAGGCAGAATTGATAAACTATCGTCTTGACCGGCCTTTTGTTGCATATCAAACAGACGACCAGCAAAAACCCCGGACAAAAACTATGGCAGTTTCCGTAGTTACTAACGAGAGCCTGAATTAGTGTGAATGAGTTAAATGATGAAACCGCTTTGCTTGTTTGCTAGCCGCCGGTTCATGGCCGAAACTTTCCTCTAAGCAGTGCACGAATTCGACCGATGATCCCAGTTGATTCACATTTTTTCTTCAATACCCGTTAGTTCACACTGAAGTCGCTCCAGAAAAAAAAAGGCTGGTTTTATTTTCCCAGTAAGTCTCTATTTCGTTAAATCGTCCGAATCGTTAGTCTTTCATTTATTTCATTACTGATAAATTTAAGGGTATGTTTACAATACGTCTGAATACTTGGCTTTCAGTATAGTCGAGGCACAAAATTAAAAGGCTTGTCACTGAAAATGACAGCTTTAGAACGAAGGCTCGGAGTCAGTATAATTTTGGATTAGTTTGAAATAAAAGTTTCTCTGATCTGTCCCGGATTTCAATTGTACTGTTTATCTTAACTAATCTTCTTTTAATCCCACCCTTTATGGCTGAAATAGTACGGATAGTCTTACTTAGTTCGACAGCCGAACACGTTTGGTTATCTCTTACGGTTTACTGGAATGTGCCATTTCTGCTTTTATTTCCTTAATAAATTCACTGACACAGTGTTTCTATCTTCCTAATTTTCTATGACACCTTTATTCATTGCGATCACGGAATACTGAATTTAGCTCAGTCAATCCTATTCTGTCATCCTGTGGTCTAGTTGATATTTGCAGTACAGAGACAACTGAACTGCCACGCAAATTACAAAAAATATATTTATGTTTATTCGTTTTCGCTCTAATTTTTTGAAACCGACCTTTACGTCCGGTCCTTGCCCAGACATGCAATTCTGTTCTATTGTTGACGTCGTTGAGTTACAACAATTGGCACGTGAAGCAACTGAACCGTCGGATTTCTGGGTTGCTTGCAGAAATCACCTGATAAATCACGAGAGGAAAACGAAATGTCATTACTCAAGCAGAAAAGTTGCTTGTAAAACGCAATTTATTTTTACCCATGTTCATAATTTTCCGCCTGGAGGGCGGGGAAACCCCAGATGGTTTCCTGTAGCTTGTTTGATTGGTGGATAAATTAATCACGCTAATCTGATTGGTTCCCTGGATGTCTTCCACGTGAACAGGGAATGACCTTTCAGATCGAAGTTCAGTTGAAAATGAACTCGGAAAAAAAATTTTTTTGCAGAACAACAAGAGCTCGGCCGGCGTTTGTCATGAATGTAGTTGTGTATCGAATTTCTCTGAGATAGGTAGCGGGAAAAATCAAGCCCTCGACGCAGAATGCTGTGTTATGTGTCTATGCCCGACTGTGTCCTCACAGAATTCAAAATTCGGGAAAAAGCGCGGGGACAGGAGCTTTTACAAGCGGTTCGTGCGTTGTTTCTGCTGTTGGGCTCAAAGTCCAGAAATTTGCTTTCAAGTGGAAATTTCTGATGTAACTTTTTCCTTGCGTTTATTTATCATCTACGTTTTACTTCTGTTCCGTAGGTCTGCAAAAGACTTGGTATCATCGAACTAGACTATTTTGGATTGCAGTTTACGGGTCCAAAGAACGAAGTGCTTTGGTTAAACTCTAGAAATAGAATTCGACGACAAATCCCCGGTGGTCCACCGTACCGTTTGCAGTTTCGCGTCAAATTTTTCGTTCAGCCTCAGTATTTACTTCAAGATTCGACCAGGTAGGATTGTTCAAATGTCTTTTGAGTATGTATGTTTGAATTTAGGGATCTTGTATTATATCTCTGACAATTTTTGGCGCCATCGGGAAAGTACATGCACCTTACATATCAAGGTATAAGAGTTGCTTGTGTCAGCTGTACACTCGAAGTAAATGATGTTACCGTTTCTTCCTTTTGCAGACATCAGTATTTCTTGCATTTGAAGAGAGACTTGGACGAAGGGAAGATAATACCAGATCCAGAAAAAGCAGCGACCGTGTATGCTTTCATCGCTCAAGCAACCATCGGAGATCACGGTGATTCTTACTCGCCTTGTGATTTTTGTCAAGCATCGGAAGTTGAATCGCAGTGGACGTCGGAGTTTCGCAGTAATGTTTCAGTGGAACATGCCAAGCTCAAAGGTGTACGATCGGTCGCAGCTAAGCAATTTTTCATTAAAGAACTTTCCTCGATGGAAAACTACGGAATGGAGTATCATCTGGCGAAAAACGAGTCAGGACAGTCCCTGCACATTGGTGTTGGAACTGAAGAGATAAAAATCTATGATGCCGACTTCAACTTTATCGAAAGGTACGAACAATTGCCAGTTAATTCTTGTACAAATCATTCCATATTGTAGGCAGTAGGGACATTTCAATTTAGGATCCTAACTGTGATCATGGGAAGTAAAGAACAGTCTTGACATTCAGACGTTTCTTTCTTTCCTTCCATGGACACATAGCTGAGTTGCATTTCAGGAAATCCGTTGACAAGATCGACTTCGGGGTTCAAAAATCAGGGTTTGATGGTGTGTTTGGTGTATACAGTACCGCAGATACACGCATTTTCAGCGTTTTGAATTAATTGAACCGAATCTAAGTGTTAACTGAAAAATTTGTTGCAATTATTTGCGAAGCTTGTTTGCATATAAGTTCAGGTCGTGGAGAAGATCGCAAATCCCTCTTCTTGCGTGGACAGATTTAATTTCCCTTCAGGAAATTTAACCCATGAGACACTCTGATGTATTATTCCACTATTTTATTTTTCGTTATTCTTGGACTTTTGTAATTAGACGTACGTGCATTATGAAGGACATGTTTCGTTCGTGTGTTACCTCCCGAGTATCTGAACTGTCTTCTCATAGCTACTCCATTGAGAATTATACTGATATATATCAAATGCAAATATTTTTGTACACTAAAAAAATGAAACAACAAAAGTTTTATTGCGCCAGCATAAAAAAAGCTGAGGGCCTTACGGTACGTGATATTTGCCGTTCATGTTTATCAATTATGTGTACACAACTTGCTTTGGCCTCGTGAGCTGAATAATGAACAGTCGGTTTAGCTGATCTGAATATTTGAACAAAATAAGCTTTCTTTCTTTAGCCGCTAAAGGTTTAAACTGTTTGTACTTTATATTTTTCGAGATTTTTTAATTTAGTGTTGGCATTGTAGTATTTTATTTTTGCCTTAGACGTGACCGCTACCTTTGTTTGTTCTGTCGAACACGATGTCATCACATGTCAAATGAAGCTTTTTAGCTGATTTTATGCAAATTTTCAATGTTAAGGGTGAAGTGTGAAAGTATTATAGGTTATATCAAGGTTTTGGTTCGTTCATATCAAGTGGAGACATAAACGTGTTATTTTCTGTTATTTAACTCTGACGCCTGGTTTAATAGATTACTTTGAGCAAAGGATACTCAATTTTTTGTTTTGCTTTTCATTTTTTTAAAAAAAAAAAAATAATAATATTTTAGTCATCTGCAGTATGTTGTGCAAACATGTAATCTTGTGGTTTTCTATAATTGCACTACTTGATGTCAGTGTCAGATGAATTAACATACTTTCCTGGCTTGAAGCCAAACTTCAAATTGGCAAGAACATAATCATTTCAAAACAATCACCCTGTTTAGTAAGGAATGATGTTACCAGGTGCAGCAGCAGTTTTTGCTCCTGATTGATGCATTGTTCATGGTCTAAGCCCTTTTTCTCGCCCTTCTTTTTATTTTCCTTGTTCCATCTTTTTGTTTTCCTTGTTCAAGGAGTTCAAGACATGTATGGATAAATATTCATAAGATGCAGCAGTTATAGTTATAAGCATCATATGTTTTTGCCTTGGTCTTGGGATTTAATGAAACATATTATGCCTAACAACAAAAGTTAACAATAATTGCTCATTATAGCTACATATGAGCACAGCAGAATTGTTACAGGTCAGGAAATGGTCAAGCAAAATACATTCTTCAAGGTCATTAAAAAGTCGGGAAATGTTACATGTAATTTGCATTATGGAAAATTGACATTTTGAAGAAAAGTCAGGGAAAATTGAAATAATTAAACACAACTTATTTAATAACATTTAAAGCTGGAAAGTTTGGAGTCACTGTGATCTCAACAAAGTTTCTCATAGCAAAGAATGCCAGTTAGTTGAAAACTTATCAATCTTAAGAATGGTTGAAGGGATAACTGTGAAGAAACAAATATCATCTGATTTTCTGTAATTATTTGGTCTGGAAAATTTTATTTCTTAAAGGGAAAAGTCAGGGAATTTTTGATGTCTTGTGGTAACCATGCACAGTTTTGTTGTTAAATTATTGTTTGTTCCTATGGCCTGCTGGACGTCAGTGTCATGTATTTATACAGTAGCACTTAGCCCTTTCAGCTGCACTGAAGAGTAGCATGATCAATACTGTCTGTCTCACTTAGTACCATATTTCTCACATAATTCTTTGTGATGTTACTAACCATAGATAACTCGCTACATCATTCCTTAGTGATTTCCCAAAATAACTGTGTACCTAGCCACAAATATATTTTTGTGAGCATCAATATTATTGTAGAATGTCTGCTACTTGGAAGAGAAGTGATTTTTGTCAGGAAGTTAAGTTGACTTCAACACCACCGCTTATACTCAACTAAGACCAGGAATAGTGTCATTCTTTAACTTTTCCAGTAAAGTAGTGTGGATGGCTAAAATAGAGACTTGCAAGATGCTGGTGAAATCTAATCTTACCGTATTATGAATTGTGCCAATAACATCAAAATTGGAGCCCAGAGTTTTAAAAAATCTTAATGTGCATAGGCCAACTTTGGGAGACAAGAAAAATTTCATATTGTATTGTACATTTTAATCATTCTGAAGTTCTGCATTGAGACCTATTTTTAGCTAATTTAGAAACCTCTAACAAATGTGCCCTCATTACTGTGGAAATACCTCCTACATTCTGAATTATACTGCTTAAGACCCCTCGCAGGGTGTTATCATAAGTCTGATAGAAAACTTGGCTGCCGCATCTCAAATCTTGCTTAAACACACAACCTAGAGCAAATCAGTAATACAGTCGACTCCCGATAACTTGAACACTCGCCAACTTGAACCTCACACTAGCTCGAACCAAAATCGATTTCCCCTAGATTTCCATCGTACATTTGCTGTAACTCGAACCTCCTGCTAACTTGAAGCAATTTTCATTTCCCTTCTGGTCATTTTCTATATAATTTTACCCTCAAGAACTCAAGCCATGTCTGTCAGTACGGAATAAGTCAAAACACACAGTGTACTGTAGTCCAAAATATTAAATCTATTTTGAAGCAGCAGTGTGATTTTTTTTTCCTTTCTTTTACATAACACAAAACATGTTAGTTCAGTTCAGGTTCAACTGGTTTTCACAAAGTGTTGCTTCTTAACTTCTTTTTCAAAATGTCATTAAATCTCTAGGCTCCCTTGAAGTGTAATCAAATTTGATTAAAGTGTACAGTGCATGAATAGAAAAACATTAAACACTCATTTGTTCTCAACTCACGATAACTCAAACCTTTTTCAATTTCCCTTGAAGGTTCGAGTTATTGGGAGTCGACTGTACATCAAAATATTTATTCATTGTTGCCACAATAATATTGTATCCTTCCATGGATTCATTTATTCTTGTGTTATTACCAAAAAGTGCATTTAAATAGTTTGTTCTGTACTGTCAAGTTAACGTAGTTTTACAAATGTATTTATTTATTGTTCCAGGTTTTCGTACAACGGTCTTAAGATGGCAACCCATGTGAAAAACAATCTGTACCTCAGAATAATTACCTGTGATGGTGAAGCCATGTTCACATTCAGACTTCTTAGTCAAGAAGCAGCGTGTGCTTTATACAGATCCATTACAGAGTATCATGCATTTTACCGCTGTGAGACTGTACGGAATGCTGTGACAGATCAATTCACAAGAGACTTGAGGGAGACACTTATCTCATTTTTTGGAGATGAAGAATCGGAGAAAAAGTACATTTTTGATGTTCAGAGGACTTCTAAGGAAGTTTATGATCATTGTCGAAGGGTTTTGTATAAGCTTGGATGTGATCCTATTCAAAATATTCCTGCTAGTTTCCAGGTTGAAGACAGGCCTGCAACCTCTGACGTCCAAGCTGCTAAGCTCCAGGAACAGTTATCCAAAATGGAAGACTCTTTCAAGTGCAAAATCTGCATGGACTCTCAGATTGACACAGTGTTTTGTCCATGTGGACACATGGTTTCATGCAGTGTCTGTGCAGCCAGCATCGACCTGTGTCCTATTTGCAGAGGGCAGATTGAACGCACTCAACATGTTTTCTTCCCAGTTGCAGTTGGCTGAATTAGAAGGCGACACTGAAACAAGTGCTAGTGACATTTTACACTCAGTAGTGTTTAAGTCCTCTTTCCAGACAACATTCAGTTGCAACCGTGTGTTTGATCAGGACCAAAAAGCTGATGCCACTATTGTGCCAGTCTTGCGCATGATCCAAGGAAGATGCTAGGCAAATGTGAGCCAGACCACATCAAATGCGAAGTGAAGATGACGAGCTTAGCAGACATGCTTTAAATGCTTGTAAGAATTAACAGGACTTACTGTACGGTAAAAGTATTTTTGAAGGAGAGTATAGTTTTGTAGGTTATGAAATTGAATGGATTTGAAAGGAATTTGACTGACATGTGGGAGACAAATTTATTAGTCGAAGAGTTTTTATCTGAATAATTTAAGGGGACCTGATTAAATAATTATTTGATAGTTATTGAAGTTATCTTGTATATCAACATTGTTTAGTTAGAATATGTGTTGAAGTTTTAAGACCATTAATTTAGAACTTAGTAAAGCCAGGACAACATAGATAAGGTTCTAGATTGGAAACATTTTGTACTTTTGTAAACTGAAAGGTGTTTCTAGCTACAGTGAATAGATGAGCTAAGTTCTTCCTGACTATACAGCATATACATATCTGAACAATAATTACTGCCATTGAACATATTTTTCTTTACCAGTATTTAAAATTAATTGTAAAACCTGTTCAGCAAAGCACTGCTCTTCCTGATAACAGGTGAAATGCACCAATGTTACATTGTTACCTGACCTGGAGATGAAATTTCTAAACTAATTTATTGCACAGAGTTATTGTAGTCTATATTTTATGTAATGCTCAAAGTAATATTCTCTAATAAGTTAAACAAAAGATTCTAACATGATTAGTACACCCTGTATTTTTAATGCTACCCATTGTAACTAAGACCTTGCCTCTCCTGCCTTCGATAAACCCTTGTGATGTCGTATGTCCCAAAAACACGCCTATGAATCACTGGTAATGTATATCATTTCATGCATGTTTAAGTACACAATAATATAATTATTGTTTTAATTTCTGTTCATTTATTTTACTGTATGAGTTTTATTATTTTCCCCTTTGCCTATTTATTTTATTTTTCGTTTCAAACTAAGTGGCCTGGAATGTGGTGCAGGTTCAACACAAACCAGCAAAAATTTGATAATTTTGACTTAGTTACTCAAATATCATCAGCAATAACATTGATTTTCAAAATCCTTGAATGCGCTTCTGCCCTTGTTTTTATCTGATTTCCCTTTCATATAATCTTTCATAAACAATTCAGACTTTTCAAGGATTTTTAAAGTATGTCTCTCAGTCTTTTTTATAGCTCAAGGATATTTTGAGATCTTGTTTTTGTTGTAAAGAAAAATTTAATATTTGTTAGAAATATCACATTAAATAGTATGTTACTTTTGTTGCAATATGAAAGTTGTAAATATCCTCTGATTATTGTAATAAAGTGAAACTAACTGAAATAACAGTTTTGTGCGTGGGTTTTGTTACAGTTGTACTTTGACGTTGTACTTCAACTTTAAAGGTTTGTTGGGGACGCAGTGCATTAATGGTTATTGCATTGGGGTGAGTGGGAGGTTCTGGTTCAAGCCCTTGCCAATATGTTATGTTTTTTACTTGGGCAAAGCAATGTCTCTCCACCCAAGGAGAATTTTTTTGCTGGAAGGTAACCCTGGGGTGGACTAGCATCCTGTTCATGGGGGAATTTTTATCACTGCATGTCTTGGACACTGGAGATAAATGCTGGCTTGATGGCTGCAGTTGCAGTGAGGTTTGGCAACATTTTTGCGGTAAGGCCCTGACATGTAAAGACTCGCACAACTCGGAGGGAAGAGCATGTTAGTTAAAGTTCAAATGGAGACAGTTTTTCTTGTAATCATGACCACCATTGTGAAAATCCATTAGAACTGTCTCAGAATTGTAACTGGTCTTTTTCTTTGATTTATGCTCCTGTACGCAAGCACTTGCTATATCAGCTTTGAATTGACTAAAAGGTTACAATACTTGAAAACATTTACAGTAACATATAGCAGGAGCTTTGTGGAGGCGGCGTGGGCTAGTGGTTAGGGCGATGGATTTGTGTTTGGTGGTCCCAAATTCAACTCCTCCACGCTTTGTAAATGGCCAAGTGGTCAGCCTCCCGCCAGTTGGTGTTTTAACAAGTTTTTTAATTTACAATATTTGTTTGCCTATTTTCAGTGTCTGCAATTAGTACAGTAGTGCTAAACACTTCGACACCTGAGTATTAGTAAACTGATTTTTATTTTTTTTTATTTTTTATTTTTTATTTTTTATTAGCATTTTTTGAGATTGTCATCCTTCAACCTCGTTCCAACGGTCTGGTATGGAAAAAGTTGTGCGAGAGCAAGGCCTTGCTCTCCAGCATGCAAAATTTTCCATACAAATCCTCCAACTTTTCTGAAAATTTTAACCGTCGTATAAACTTAATCTTTAATGCCAGGGGCTCAGACTTGGCCATTTTGGTATTTTCAATATGCTCTTTCCATAATATAGATTTTTAAAGAAAAAATGTGGTCACGTGACCCCAGATGTTTAGGGCCTCACGATGTTTATTGGCAGACCAATTCCACAAGTAATAATTGTATACCTTAACATATTTCATTTTAATTAACTAAAAGCTCGTTACGTTCCACAACACAACGGAAACCACGTTCCAACCAAGGACGAGGCAGGGTGGAACCCGCGTGAAGTAACTTTTACAAGGGGAGGAGGCTCTTAGAGGAAATAAATAATAGATTTAGCCAAGCCTAAAATCGGATCTCCTGGTTGCACTAAGTCAACCATAAAAGGGAAATAAAGGATTTGTTTTTCTTGGATCAGAAACTCAAAATATGATTAATTCTTAGCATGTAACTGTTCAGCGTGTGGTTTCAAACTATTTTTTTTTCCAGTTAAGAACCGAACAGGGACTGACAAGATATCTCGGAAGAACGCGCCAGGGATTAATTTGCGCGGAAATAGACCAATTTCGATATATTGAAATTCAGCCTAAAACAATTGCTGGGTTTCAGTGTCACGCCATTCAAAATAAATCAAAATAAAAATCAAAACCGTTCAATAGATAAAGTCCAGAATTTGGGAAATGAAAAAAGGTAAATATGCAAAGA
>Ga0126338_10001724_pt1 | contig 14441 bp, 10 predicted proteins | sample OrbCmetagenome_2_FD_92529 | JGI IMG/M metagenome (GOLD analysis project Ga0126338, IMG submission 92529) | Coral microbial communities from Petempiche,Puerto Morelos, Mexico - Orbicella C C metagenome | ecosystem: Host-associated > Invertebrates > Cnidaria > Coral | place: Petempiche,Puerto...
CAGCTTGGGATTGTTGGTCGAACGGGTTCTGGAAAGTCCAGTCTCTTTCAAGTGTTGTTTCGAATGGTTCACAATTACCAAGGAGCTGTTCTATTAGATGACGTAAATTTAGGGTCTGTACCATTGGACATTCTCAGGTTCGTAATCACTGGTTTGTGCCCATATGGTCACTATACGGTCGCTGAGAAGTAATTTATCAAACACGAAAGAACGTGTTTGACCACATTTCACCGAGAAGAGAGTTGAAAATACGACGCGTAGCAGAGTATGAACTTCAAGGTGTTTGGAAATGTGGTCAAACACTGTCTCAAGTGTTTGATGTATCTTCTCAATCGAAACTAAAACTAGGGCCAAAATGGAGGAATAAAATCGTAAAAATTTACGCTAATTAAGATGCGATATCCAAACACCGTCACAGTCATGATTTCTTGATTGTTTCAACTTGATGACCTTGTTTATCACATACTAACAGACGATTGTTTACTATTTTCTTGCAGATCTCGATTGGCAATCATTCCTCAAGACGCTTTTCTGTTTAGCGGTGCGGTACGGAACAATCTTGACCCTTGGAGAAAGGTAATTGAAAGTATTTTAACGGCTACCAAGGTGACTTTTCGCCTTTAGCCCGAGTAGAAGTCATTTGATAACACAATACACGCAAATGAAGTGTACAAGTACGAGAAAGTGGGCTAATTATACATTTGATTCAATCCATGTCATGAAAATGTAAATATTTAGTGTCGGTCATTTCAGGTTATGGTTGAATTCGAGTTCAACAAGAGTTTTTCACCTCATAACTAGGCCACCATTCCTCAGAGTCCTCAGAGCTGTCGTAGGTCATCGGAAATTTTTAGAAATGGCTCGCGAAAGCTTTCGGAAGTCTTTGTTTGGTCAGAAATAATAGTTACTCCGTTGTTGTAAAGATACGAGAAAAACTCACCGACCCTCGACCAATCAGAGTGGGTGATGTAAGCCGATTATTATTTTGTTTGGCAGTTTTCCGATGCTGAGCTGTGGACGGTCTTAGAGCGATGTCACCTTCTCCAATCTGTAAGAGAACTCGGTATGTTTAGATCTTCTGCATTCCATCTGTTTTGTGCTAAACTTAGGAGCGGTCAGTAGTGGACTCCACTAGCTTTTTTGTGACTTGTTTACAATCAGAAGGGAATTCTTATTCTCTGCAGGCGGCCTTGACGCTGACGTAGGTGAACGCGGGCGCCATTTTTCGGTTGGTCAGCGGCAACTGGTATGCTTGGCAAGAGCACTCCTGACAAGAGCCAAGGTAATCATCAAGTTGGAGATAATGTGATGTAATTCTTAATTCTCTGAACTGACGTTAAAAGAAATGTATACAGTCGGTAAAGAGAATTGAGATCAAAATGAGCCCGAGAGTTTTGAGAGTTTGTGGTTAAGTAACATAACCCTCCACGGGGGACCCCACGAGGGACTACACGGGGGACGAAGGATCTGATGGCGTCGAACTTGCCAAGAAAACTTTCGGAGTATGTTCATGCTTTTATTTATTTATTTATTTTTTTGGTGGATCAATTTTTTTTTTTTTTTTTATTGACTGCACAGTTAAAATATCGTCGATGTCATCGTCGCGCTCTAGGGAGAGTTGGGTTGTGTGCAAGCTCTCTTGCGGGTGGGACTGTATCGCTGATGTTAGTTCTATTTACTAATAAAGTTCTTTGGGCTGCCATGGGTCGGGACATGGTCAGGAAAATCAATTCTTTTAGGTCAGGCAAAAGTCAGGGAATTCATTTTTCAGTCAGGAAAATTGACATTTTGAGGAAAAGCCGGGGAAAATTGGAAAATTGGATCAGGAAAATTGACATTTTGAGGAAAAGCCAGGGAAAAATAAATGAAATATAGCAGCAGCGTTGATTTGATACCTTTGAAGGTTGAATGAAACATTTCGGGTCACTGCAGTCCCAACGATGCTTTAATAAAGAAGGTGGAAATTTAAAAAAACTGACGAGGACGGCTCTCAGGGCAGGCCAGAAACCGCCACTATATCTGACATTTCGTATTTATTTGGTCAGGAAAATTTTATTTTTAACAGGGTCAAGTCAGTGAATAGTCAGGGAATTTTGAAAAGTGACGTGGCAACCATGGTTTGTGTATTTCAGGTGCTGTGTATTGACGAAGCAACAGCAAGCGTTGACCTTGAAACCGACCAGCTGATCCAAAAGACAATTAAAAGTGAATTTAGAGACAGCACTGTTTTGACCATCGCTCACAGGTTAACATTCACACGAACGTTATTTTCAATTGAGGAATCAGTTTGTTTTATCTTTTGCCTTTTGGGGTTTGTCTTTAACCCTTTTGTGTACACTGGAGTTAAACCACAGCACATAACTTTGAACCCTTGCAGCCTCACACATCCCCCCCCTGTGGTGTTACAAGAAAGATGATGATGATGATGATGACATAACTTTGAACCCTAGGTGCCCCCCCCCCCCTTGCTTCCACGTCACTCTAATAGAAGTGTACGTTAGTTCAGTAATACATTATCATAAATACAATGTTCTTTCTCCCAGGCTTGACACTATCATGGACAGTGACCGTGTTCTCGTGATGGATCGGGGGACTGTGCTAGAGCTTGACACTCCGCAAGTGTTGCTGGGAAACAGGCACTCGTTCTTTTATGGGCTTGTTCACAGCACTAGAACTGAAGACCAATGAATGCTGGTGGAAACTTTTATACATCGCTGTGTAAATAACGATAAACGTTACCGAAGAAACCACTGACAAAAGATTTCGTTAGAGCGCAGATAGGAGGCGTGCTGGAAGGGAAGTTAAATTAAAATTCTTAAAATTCAACACTCAAAAGACGATAAGAAGTTGTAGAAACTAAGATATAACGGTCACGAAGATGCCAAGCATCAATCCACTATTTATGTCCAAATAAACTAACCGGTTCAACTTACTTCTTCTAGTTGTCGATGGCAGGTCAAGTGTATGTCTGGGAGGAGGTGGGGGTGTTACTGCCACGTTATTCAAATGCTTTCCCTATTTCAGATAACCTGAGGTTTTCAGACGGTCTGAGGTCGCAGGAGAGAGTAAGAGCGAGCGACCTCGTCTTGACAATCTGGCAGTATTTCAGGGTAGACTACATCATTTTCCAGACCATTTTCAGACCTGGCCATTTGCGTATCTACAGTAGTCTATCATTTTTGTTTAAAGATAAAAAAGAATTAAAGCAAAAAAAAAAAAAAAACAAAAAAAAATAAAAAAAAAAAAAAAAAAAGCAAAAAAGCATGAAGAAAAGAGAGAAGTGCGTTCTGCAAATACGCTCTTGTGGTTTTCCTAGAAACGATGCGCAATTTCAAATCCAAAATCAAAATCTGGCTTGCACAAAACTTTAATACCATCGATTACATAAGGGAACGCACTAGGATGGGCAAGACAAGACAGACGAAAAATGTGCGATGTATAAACTTACCAGGAGACTTGTGTGGGAACCTACGGGGAGAGCACCGGGAATACACCAGAGGGAGCACCTAGGAGTCGCGCCGGAAAGCCTTTGGGAACGCACTGGAATAGACACAAAGAAACAAGCAAGGAACGATAGTGTTACGCGCGTACGAGGAAATGCATTGACTGACAAACCCACAAGCAGTTCACGCGAAAATGCATCGGCGGAAGAGCGGCCTAGGAACGAACAGGGTTCGGCAGGGTGATTCAGTGTAACGCGAAAGAAAACGCACAGGAAACTCACAGGAACACGGTCGAACGTACGAGAGAACATGCTCGGGGACGCAAGATGTTGAGAGCGCATGAACGAATGCATGGAAAAGTAATAACAACATGCGTGGGATTGGGCTAGTAAAGAACTGCTCCACATTCGAGCTCACCAAAATTTAAAAAAAAATAAGAAAAAATGGACAGGGAACGTGTATGATTGGGAAACGCACGGTGAACTTCTTCCCGTTAGGGATGAAGATGAATTAGAGTGACACCCACAAAAGGGGTGGGGTGGGGATAGGGTTCCTTTTAGGATATCATACAAAAACTTGTTACTTCCCATCTCTGAGTCTCCTCTACCCTACCCCTCATAAAATTGGCTACCTCCTCGTAATGACACAGAGTGGAAAATACACCACTCTGGAAAGTCATATGAGACTACATCCAGAACCCAGGTGGTGTATTTTCAATGTTCTCACTGGTGAGGATATTGACTATGTTGCTTCGTGCTTTTCCACAGTTGTGTTTGTGTACTCAGTCATTTTGTCTGTAATAAAATTATAATACAAGAAAAATTACATAGTGGCTTGAAAAGAGATATTTTTTTAACATTAGAATTTTTAACACAGCTTTGGCATTGACGTGTTAAATACCACCTTGCTAAATTTGCTGAAATTTGAGAAGATCAAAGAATTTTACTTTTATTGTCATCTCCAAAACAGTTCAAAAATGTCTTAACAGATATGACACTTTTTCAAAATGTGGCATTCTTTCCCCTTTCAAAGTCTTAGTAGCTACACAGAGCTTGCTTTAGAACTCAACTATTTAATTGAATACACTCATTTGAGGGTAGCACTTAAAAACAGATTTTCAAAGAGTGCTGCTTATTCAAGGATGGCACTTAATTGAGCAACTACAACAAGTGGTTTCTGTAACCTTAACTTTACAAATTCCTCCTGGGAGCTAAAACTACATACATGTGACATTCTATTGCAAACTTTTCAATAGATCCGTAAACTAATTCAATCCTCAATATTAGCAAGTGCTGCATGCCACATACTGCATGATGTCACAATTCAATTCAATTCTTCAATGATAACAAGCAATAACGAAGTTTGTAAGAACAGATAGTAACACAGGATTGTCCAGTCTCGTCTCCCTTCCAGAGACAGATCTTGATATATTTAAGAGGGTGTAGCCTAACCTCATACGCAGGCACTCTTAGGGCTAGTCACACAATTGCTGTCTCCCATTTGGGCGGCAGGACAATTGTGTGACAAGCCAAAAGAGCATCTCTCAGAATGAAGACTTCAATTTCTTGTTTCAACAAAGGGGGCAGGGTCTTAGTATATACTCTGTTCGACCAGTGGAAAGGTACACAATATTTGGAAAATTGAAAGAATTGAAAGAGTAATTTCCCTAGGTTTTGCACAAGCCTGCGCAGCAGGCATTCATTATTTGAATACCCCAAGGGAATGAAACTGAGTGCAAAAGAATAAGGAGCAGGGAGAGGGGCTAGGGCAAGCAATCCCAGACATTTTACCAACCAGCCCAAACATGCCACGCTCCCTCGAGGTGTCAACTGTCACATGAGAACCAATGATCGTTAACTTCAGGTGAATCATTTTTGTTGCCTGCATTATCTTTAGTCACCATCGGCAACCGCCAAATGTATTATTATTCAAAATGAAAATAAAATACTCGTTTGCTGCCTGGTACCTATAATTTTCAATTACAATAACTAATCTTAGAGACCTAAAGACTATTTTACTGGAGATTTGACCCACAGGCAAACTTTTCTGGATTAATGTTTGAGATAATATGATTGCAGCATTAAAGGTCAAAATGTCAGAAGTACTGTTTTCCTAGCTTTTTGTTCCTGTAAGTAAAAAATACGTAATCAATAAAAAGATATATCTAGAACAAATCAAAAGTAAGCTTCAGTGTGGGAAAAGTTCTTAATACAACGGTGTAAATTAATTTTCAATGGACGAGAATAACAACTGAAATTTCCCTGCTCCCACATCTGCAAGGGAAGCTTCTGGTAAGGAATTTGCCAAGGCCCATGGATTTCACCTCCACCATTTAATCTTCCTTCAAGCTCTAAAATGGACCCATGAGAACACAGGCAGAATCTTTTGAAATTTTCACTCTCGTGAGTATTTGATATATGGTGCTTTTACCAAAATCAGTCGGTAAAATTGCAAGAACATCCTTTCCATGTACTAGTCTCTCAATGGCAGCTTCCTGCTCCTGTTTCAAACCAATGGATTTGCAATTTTGCAAAAGATCTTTCAACGTTTCCTGAACAGAAAATTTGAAAACTTTCTCAGACTCGGTGATATTTCAATCTTCTGGATGTCAGATTATGCATAACTGTTATATTTCTGATCTCACTTTTTGATTGGTGGGCCACTAACCAATCAAATTGCACCATTGCTTTCAGTTTGTGAGCGAATAGAGTTTGATGAAATGTTTGGGAATGACTGCAGGCAAGTCCTTTCCTCCCCAACCCCTCCCCTTTCTTGCTAACCCCCTCCCCTCTTCTCCCCAGGCGTGATTGTTTGCTCGCTCAATCACTTGCTTGATCTCACCGCCTGAAAAAGGATACTAGAAAACACTTGATCAAGTTAGCACTGACTGTGTACAAAGTCACTCACAGATCAACCATCTCTATGAATATTCATGATGCATATGTTGCTCTTTGTTAACATTTTGCCTCTGATCTCCTCACAAGTTCAGCTTCTAATGCTGCCACAAGTTCTGGGGCCTTGAAGTCATTGTTCTCTAACGCCTTTACAAGCTCTTCCAGGCTTACGTCCTTTAATTTTGGAAAGTCGCAAAGAAGTATCTGGTTTGTTAGTTTGTTGTGGAGTGATTTTGTAAGGAAGCCGGCATTGATGAAAGCCCAGAAAAGTCTTATAACTTGAAGAGGCTCATACGCTGAAAGATCAACACTCATAATGTGGTCTCCTATGATTTTGAAAAGATCTTGTTCGTGATTCTCAGTTTTTGCAAAACTGTCTGCAATTGTGACAAGCCACCCTGGCTCAAAGTTCTGCACACCACGTTGCATGATCTCAGAAGAGACTGTTTCAAATAGGTCAGGAGCGTGCATGTTTTGCCGAGCATAAGAGCCTACAATCTGCGACAGCTGCCTGTATGTGAAACAGTGAAGTCCACGACGCAAAATTTCATATTTGATTGCCCTAAATAGAGGTTTAATATTTACAGCAATCACAGAATAGGACCATAGAATTACGATAAGGGAACTCTCCTCAATTTCTGTTAAATCCCGTCTCAAAATTTCTATTTTCAGCACAAAAAACAGCTTGGCACTTGGCTCTCCTGTCCGTGCATAGGCCCACACAATATTGCACATTTCCTCAACTGTGAATCTTGCCAGATCTCTAGCCATGATTTCATGTCTTAGCTTCTTGTATAACAAAGATGCCCGAAACTGTACTTTACCATAAGCCCACATAATCATAGACAGATCCCTATGGGTAAATAAGCTCGGATTCCGGCTCCTAATTTCTTTCTCAAAATGGATGAAATATGACTTGTCAGTGATTCCATAAGCTGCAATATTCCACACCGCACTTGCCAGATGGGCGGGCTCAAAATCGCGGCTCCTCCTCTTCATTGTCTTCAGAAGATTATCAGCTGCCTCCTTCACGCGGTGGAAGTCGGTAATCGTGTGTGCCTCCCCCTTTCCTGCTAAAGCAGCAAAGCGGGGAAAAAGAGCAACTTGAACAGAAATCGTCGCTGCGTCATCTGGATCGATATTTTCCTCATCCTTCACGAAGTCATACAACTCAAGCAGCTGCTCCACATCGGCCTCCATTTGTATTTTTCGCACGATGCCAAAGGAACGGACCAGTTTTTTTCCCGTCGGCTTTTTCCTGTGCTCCCTCTGCAAATATTCGAACGTTTCCAGCAAATTTCTATTTGTTCCATCACTTTTCGTGCGGTCTAGCAGAGAAATGAGGGGGTCACTGTTTCTTTTTGGAATGCTTTTAGTCTCCGACGAGGAAACCCTCACCAAGCGAGGACTTAATCTGTTAACATGGGAGAATAACACCACAGCATTCCTTCCCTGTAAAATTCGTAAATTTAAAAGCAAACTTGTACGAAACATGCTGGATTTTTTCGTTCTTTCCTATCTCGCGTGCCGCGCGGCCATGTTGAAAACACGTACGAACGGCATCATGGGACGCCTGTTACGTTCTCCGTGTAAGATCCACTGGAATGTACCCCATAAGAAGAAAAAATATATTCATCCTAAATGAATGTCAAAACAAGTACAGCATCAAGAACAAAAAGCAAATACAAAACAAAACGAAAAATGATTACACAGAAGCAAAAAAGAGTAAGCATGTATTCGTTTGAGAACGAAGATACTTGTCTCATACCACGCCGTCAAAATCATAAAAAGATTTTAACTTGACAGTAAGATCATAATGTTATCAATTAAATCAATGGGAAAATAGGTAACGCTTCGGATCAAGCGTTCTATGATTATCCAATCCCATTACTGGTCCGGCCACGTTGCAGTCCAAGTTACAACGTATTTTTGAAATATTTCTCATTGGTGATAAGAGAACGTTTTTTTATTAAGTAAAGTACATAAGTCACTTTTCACCATATTTTAAGGTTACCTATGAACAGTGTAACTGTTTTAACATACTGTCTAATAACGCTTCTTCGTTATTAAGTCGACTGAAATGGTTACATTTTTTTATAAATCTTCGTAAAAGAGTCCTTTTTATGATAGTCCTCACATTATGATCTAAATTGTTTACGTGATTCCCAAAGACGGCACATTTCAGCTGGCTCCCTTGCTATTTCTGACACATTTTCCCTAGCCATGCTATGCAGACAGTATTGTAGTAGATTATTCTGACTCTAAATAATTACAGTGTTTTTATTTTTTCTTAAAATTAAACGGCTAACGCGGTTAACACATCAGTATCTCGCGGAGCTACATTCTCGTCCCAAGAGTTCGTGCCCCTTTTGGTCGGCAGAAAGAAACGCGACCTCTGAGCAGGACCAAAAGCATAAGGCCTCGATTCACGGACTTCCCGTAAAATCGGGCAAATCTGATTGGCTGAGAATACGAAACGAATACTTTGCGCTTGCTCAGGAAATCAAGTATGGCCAGAGGTCGCGAGTCTTGGCGCTGGCCAAAAAAAGCGCGGCCTCTTACGAGAATGACGTAACTACTATTAACGTCCGATGATGAAATCAGTGTTCTATCTGGCTATCAGATAAGGCTTTGGAATACCTTCAGGATTTCTGACACGAGCTGATTTACCAAGAATGATAACGTATAGAATGGCAAACACTCCGAAAGTGAACACGTCTCTGTTGCTTGGCAACCATTCTCGAAAATGGAAAATGAGAGGAAACGTCACTAGTTGCCAGGCTGAAACGTTTCATTTTTCGGGATAAGCTACAATCTTAAGAAACGAAGGTATCGCTTGTGATAACGACAAATTACATACGAGACTAAAACGAGCGAAACAAAGCACAAACATCCTGACCAACTGAAACTGGGTTAAAAATGACGATATCTCAGGCTTACATATGTTGACAAATCAAAATAAAGAAGAAACCGACAACCATTACAGGTCGGTTCTTTGGAGAGAACTGACTCTTTCGGCCACTGAGTATTCCTTGAGTATTCCACTTAGTATTTCTTGTTAAGAAACTTAATGTCTGCTAGGCCCTCAGGAGTCATTACTCTTTGAGCTGACATAGTAGCAATTTACATAAAAAAAAAAATGACACGTTTTAACAACTTTATAATCTGTTCCTAGTTAACCCCGTTGCGGAACAGCGACACGTAAAAATCAGGCACTGAATACTGGTGCCGGTATTTCTTCACTATATCTTGAATCTTGACTTTACGGCAAACTTGAGGAGGAGAATACCTAGAAAAAAAATATAACAAAACTTACACATACAAAACTAACCGTTGAAAACAGATACACAGACTGCGTCTAAAAACAGATTCACTCACGAATCAATTTCCAGTCTGCGCCTCCGGCAAATGTTGAGAGCGGTCTGTCGCACCATAGTACCCAGGACTCTGCGACTAACCACCATACCGTCTACAAGTGGCCCGCCAATAGGAGATCTGAAAAATGTTAATACACGATAGCATTGACGCCGAGAGAAGGTGCCCCATGAAATTTTGGGAATTATGTGTTGTTCGACAGGCCTACCTTCTTCAGATTTAACCACAAAACGTATTTTTCCCTTTACCAAACCCAGTTTCTTGTCTTACACTACTCCTGACCGTGATACATATTTGACTTATCGTGTAAATGAAACGTCAGGCCAGAACTATCGCGATAAAGGAAAGAATTCAGTCCTGTGTAGGAAAAAAGATGGCCTCTGTACATTTTACCACAATACCATACGAACCTTACACAGCCCATAAAGTACAAGGAAAGCCATATTTTTGCAATATTTGTCCCTGTGATAACGATATACTGTATGCTGGGTTTGAAGATGTTAGAACTTTTCTGTACGTTTTTAAGAGCGTTGTTAAATTTTTCGGGCGCTACGAAATATGGGTAAGTGTACCAGTTGCCATCTTTTTTCGTACAAAGGATTCACGTTTCAGTCTTCTAGCTTCTACTGGGCCAGGGCTGAAGTAATTTCCGAGTTAACGAGGCCTTCACATTTTTTCCAAGTCAAGTCTCCTGCTGTAAAAGGCTGGTTCGAGATAGCCCCATATTTCGAATTATATCCCGGGCCTCGCCTCCTGCGCTACCACTTTCCCTCCCCACCTCTTCAGCCAGGTCAACGCCATCGATATCTTTGTCCGTCGACAAATCAGTCAAATGTGTTACATACCTGATGGTGGACCTAATATGGATGCGGTACAAACCGCTCGTCAGATGATGAATAAAGATAACCACAGTTTCTCTCTCAAGCAAGCTGCGTGCTGATTGACTGCGACTGACATCAAACTCCATCAACAGCTCATCTATTGGGAACTGCGCATGATCCTCAAACCGCTCGAGCCAGGCCACCAGCACGTTCGTCTCCGATGATGTGTTGTGCGTGCTGAGCCTGGACAGCGGTCGACTGTCTAAGGACATGGTACGGGTCTGAAACTACAAGAAAGAGGTACTTGATTGAGGTCCGAGAGGTAGAAAGAGTACTATCCAGGAGTACTTTATCGAAACCGTAATAAAGGCAAAAAAACAGTCCTTACGCTGTCCCAGATTCCAGCAGAAAAATTTCACTCTGACGAATTGTTACCATATAGATGTAGTGTAGTGTCTTTGATTGGTTCGTTCCACGGAACGCGTTAACCAATGGAATCTGACGTCATCAGAGTGGAATTTTTCGACATGAATGACAGATGTCACTCTCGCACGGCATGGAAAAGAACGTATGACCTGCGGGCCTGCTTGTTTAGGCTAACAAAACCCTCTGATTCTGAAGGACACTTAAGATATTTCTTCAAGCTACTGTTGCCAAATTTCAAAGAAATCCGACCCAAACTCGATCACGTCGACTTTTCGTTACATCCTTTTGAGTTTCGTCCAGTTGAGGAAGGGTCGTATTCAAAACTGGCCTTCCAGTTACTAAGATTTGATATTAGCTTTTTAAAAGCATATCGCTAACAGATCTTTTTACACTATGAGCACAATGGCAGTTTACCTCGTAAACAGTCGTTCCTTCCGAGGCCTGACGGGATAGCTTGCTTTTGATATCTAACTGACTTCCACTACCATTGCTAGTCGTTTCCAGGCTTCCTGTGCTGCCCGACCGAGTTCTTCGTCGCCGAACAAACCCGAGATCCTCGTCGCAGTTTTCACTATGTGACGTCATGCGCCGGAAGCGCTGATACCGCGGAAGCATTGAGGGCATAATGAAGGCAACTTCACAGCTGACGTCTGCGTAATAGAAAATTTCATCCACGACCGTTTTTTCTGTCGGGGGATGAGTAGCGGAGGAGCCCAAGGCCGGAGAATTCTTTCCAGACCTCGATGCTTCGCTATCAAGACTCTCTTGACGAGATGCAGAAGCATCATGAAAGCCATCGTTTTCGATCCCAGACACGACACGTTCCTCGCTGCCCGTGAGGGTCGACATGCTGCGAGAGGACTGGAGAGGACTGTCACATGCACGCAGCGTGACAGTGTCGTCATCATTCTTGCCTCGGTTCCAGGCCTCTTGGACGTTTCCTGTCCAACCTGGGTGCGAGGCTACGTCAACTGGCCACCCAAGCGAGAGTAAAAACTCTTTGAACGCTTTGGCATGCTTGCAGGAATTGATCTAATGGGGTAAGAAAAACAGATTGTTTCAGTTCCCATCTTATTGACGTACGAGATAACAGTAACAACACATAAGTTAGAGGACCTCGCGCGAGTATACTTGGGAGTTAACAGAAACATAATATAATTAACAATATATCAAAAATGTAATTTACCGGAGGCTCTATCCCTTACTCACCTGATTCTCAATTATTTCATGCGGGTCTCCCTGCTCTGACTTCACGTAGAATACCAATACTGTGTCCTGTGTTCGCGTCGCCACCTGATCCAGTTCCCTGAGGGCTTTTGAGAGTCCCTCTGAAGTGGAATTTAAGGCCAACAGACTGGCCTCTTCAAATGGCCGCACTGGGTTCCCCTGACGAGGAAAGATAGGCCCGTAAAGTTCGTATGTTATCGGTCTACAACTTCGTTTCACAATATACTTGATAATTAGATTATGAACTCCAGATTTCTATGGATCATGGTTCATGTGGTCGAGGGCCGAATCAACTATCACTTCATAGAAATCGACGGTAAATAATCTAACTGTTTTAGTACAATTCTCACTACAGTTCCTTAACAACGATTTCTAGTTATTTCTCTAGGTAGTTTCACACTTAAACAAAAACGCGGGGACTGAATTGTCTTTTGAAACTCAAAGTTGTGTGCGCGCGCTAATTAATTTTCAACTGAGAGTATCGAGTTTCTCATTAAGTGGAGTAGCCGATAAGGCGAATTGTCTAGTAATGTTTCTAAATCTTGCTTCGAAACTTCGAAAAACAAATTTTCGGTAATCGTCTGTCAAATACATCTGATCACGTCCAAGAGCTAGGTGGTAGCATTTTCACGGTGGCCAAGGTGAACATTTACCTTCAGTCCTTCAATAGTCAGTAAACCAAAGTGGGACAGCATCAAACGAGACGGATTAAAGTCCTGGCAAGGCCTGTAAAACAGCGCCACAATACTTGTCAAAAGAGAAGTTAGCAGTTGTCACGGTCACGGACACGGCCGCAAATGGGGCCCAGTCTGGACACGGATGAAATTCAGACCCTGGAGAGAGCGCAGTGAATCTAAACAGCTGGCAATTTCCGCCAAAAAAGTATCCGAACAGTTTCCGATTATTATTGCCCAATAAGGAATGGCACGAACATTGTGAGAATTACGTCATTTGACGTCACGTTACTTAACAACATACTGACCGAACACTGCTGACTCAGTCGGCTCTCGGGAATGGGATTTAAATCATTTGGCTTGCCACTTGCAAAAAACAAATCTGGGAAATTTTATCATGAGAAGACTAACAACGTTCAGTCTTTCGGGAAAATGGAGTTAATGAACAGTTCCTGAAGTTTAATTCACCCAAATTTCGGGAATGAAAATTTTATAAGGAAAGTAACTCATTTGGTGATCCCAGCTTCCTCTCTCCTATGAAACAGAACTACCTTGTCTCCCACTTTCTCTTCCTATTATGCTTGCTTACCGGGGTGGTCTTATTTCCGTCTCTTTATCCGGGAACTGGACGCGGGCTTTCTCTTCATCCAACTTGGTCTGAGCCACTGTTTCATGTTCCATCTGACACAATAGAAAACAGTCAATAAAATGGCTAATGCCCAGTTTTCACGGAAGGCATCAACGGAATTACACAGAACACGAACACACGAAATTCTAATGGAAAATATCAAAACTATCGCCGCTTTGTTTCTTTTTACAAATGACAAAAAACCCAAAATTTTCAAAAGAAAAATCTTTCGAAGGAGTCATCTGCTCGCTACGATTCTATCATAAACAGTGGAGTTGAAAGCGTTTACGTAAAGGCTTACACATGCGCCGAGCCGTCGGAAACCATCCCCTAAAAAACTGACGTTTCAACAGTCTGTGCGGAAGTCATCGTCAGAAGATGACTTCTGCTCGGGGTGTCGAAACCTCAGTTACTCATTAGGCAGTCCTTACCACAAATACCTTACCCGGATGATTGAACTAATTGTAGTAGATGAACTATCATCAACCTTCCTCTCCATTATTTGGTCAATAAATTCTCAAGAAAATTCGACACAATCAGATTCAAATCGCCTAAATTGTTGTATAGTTATGCTGCACGCAGCCTCAGTCACCCCCCCCCCCTCCCTCAACAACAAATACCGTCCAAAATAGCAGCAAAAAAACCCAAGAGGCTGGCATACTCTTACCTGTTTCTGCATCAGTGTCCGCATATGGTCTTGCACTTCACTGAGTTTGGCGTCCAGAATTTCATCTAGTTCTGGTATACTACGGTCTCTGAAGTGATAAAGGTACATTCCCCTGAAAGTGATTCGTGCACTGAGTGTTTGCGTTCAAACAGATATGTTGTGCGCGCCTTAGAACCTTAATTCCCCTCCCCCCCCCCCCCCCCCGGGCAAGATTCCCAAAACAGGAACACTTTTTAAAAACCAAGTAAACCAGGGTTTTTAAACCCTTTTTAAAAAGAACCCATAC
>Ga0126338_10001725_pt1 | contig 14432 bp, 5 predicted proteins | sample OrbCmetagenome_2_FD_92529 | JGI IMG/M metagenome (GOLD analysis project Ga0126338, IMG submission 92529) | Coral microbial communities from Petempiche,Puerto Morelos, Mexico - Orbicella C C metagenome | ecosystem: Host-associated > Invertebrates > Cnidaria > Coral | place: Petempiche,Puerto...
CTGACATTTAAGGAAAGAACCTCAAGAAAGAAACAGCAAGAAGGAAAAATCACCAAGTGGTTTGAGAAAATGTTGAAAGTTCTTACAGAAAGTAACACACAGACCAGAATGCTTTGCAAGCTTGACATACTTTCCAGTCCTACAGCCATTGCGCGGCTGTGTTTGGCGGGCTACGCGGGAGTGGCATAGGCCTCAGAACGTTTTTATTTTATTCATTTTTTTTTTTATTAAAGAAAAACACGCGGTTCCAGCAAAAATACTCAACAAAAATCGGTTGACAAATAAAAAAACCTAACAATAACATGTCTTTTCAACTTGTAAGAGGGCAAACTTATTCGAATTTGAGGTGAAAAAATGTTTTAAAGGGAGTGGATTGTCAGCAACGTAAGGATAAAAGTCATGGGCGGTGAAACCTCGTTAATCTAGTCACCACCGGCCACAGAAATCTGGCGTGTTAACAGGGTTTAGTGGTTTAGTCAAGCACAAAATTTTCCAATAGTGATCCATTCAAGAAGGAGCTATGATTCAAGTAAATGTCCCTCGTGTTAGTGCTTGATCTATAGGAGGTCAGAATATTCGGAAATTTCATTTGAAGGAAACTATTTGACATTCGATTCTGGCGTATTAAATGTCTTTTTATAGAACAACACCCTATCGAGGATAACCATAAACAAATTTTAAGGATAATTTCCGCAGAACATTCTAATTCGAGCAATAATGGCAAAAATTAAGTTACCAAAAAAACCTCATGGCATGGTAATATTTTGAATACAGTTAAAAAGAACTTATCGAGACTTAAGCTCTCAAACTGACCCTGCGAGAGAAAACTGGGCTTCAAGTGATCCATATTTCAATAAAAACAGACGTTTCGCGTTAGTTCATGAAAACACAATAACACATGCTCTGCCGGCATTCTTGAGAAGTTTGACACTAACTTTCTCGAGAATGCTTGAGAATTTAATCGCGAGGTCACTTAAAGAAATGAGCAAAAGTGAGTTGTTTTAAATAGCATTCCCGAAGTTACCATGCTATGCGTAGATTTTTAGTAAATAATTTTTGCACTCATTGCTAGAACTTTGAGCGGAATATTCGTCTTAATCAAAACTGTAACAAAATTCTCGTACGTGATTGGCTATCAGCAGCCCGATTTGAGCATTAATTGGACAGTGTATACGCGTCATGCTTGTAATTGGACAGTACACGTCATTTTGCGCGCGCTGTTGCGGTGGACTTTGTTTATGTAATAGGACTACATGCTGTCCAATTTGGAAATAATTGGATGAAAAAAATTCCGAGGACAGCCAAAATTGGACGAGGCTGTAGGCCAAGTCCAATTTGCAGTCCGAGGAATTTTTTGAATCCAATTATTTCCAAATTGGACAAGCATTTAGTCCTATTACTTATTAATTATATAGGATCCAAAAACAGATGAACAAGGCAAATATTTTATCGTCTAAAGTACAGTATTTCTCACTTCGCTTTGCTCAGCACGTCACAGGTCAAACACTTTAACGCAGGTTTTTTGCTTCTTTGAGTGTTCTTGTTCTGATTATTCTCCTCATCTCAAGTAAATCAGTAGCATCTATCTCTGGAAACCTAGCTGAAGACTCCATTTGAAAGTTTAGACGTCAAAAAGGTGAAGAGAAAAGTCGGGAAATTCCGTCATTATCAAAACATAAGAAAACTTAGCCAATACTCGGTTCTTTTATTTATCTTGACATTTCATTGGTTGATGGAAAGTATCCAGATTTTTCTCAAATTGGACAGTTTGTTCAAAGCTAAACTAAACGTTCGAGCAAGAACTATCCAATTTATTTTAAATTTGGACAGTTTGCAAAAATTAATAAAAAATAGGTCTGTTGGCAATATTGGATTTCGATGGAGCTATATAATTAGTTGAGTAAACTGTTGTGTTTTTCAGTATTCATAACGATGTTTAATCGTTCAGCGATCAATCGATGGTTTGTTTGTTTCTCGAATTTTGTCATAGTTTTGATTAATTGGTAACAGGACATCGTGTCGTCCATTTCAGTCTGTAATCATACTCGTGATTCACTAATTGGACTCCCGCTTCGCGGTCGTCCGATTTTGTTAATCACTCGTATGATTACACACCGAATTGGACTCCACTCAGTCCTATTACCATTATTAACATTTTCGCGCCTTTCCCGCCAAAAACGCGGCTGCTAGACCACACACGTGATATGAAGTTTGGCCTCGCAGGTAATCGCCGTTAATAATTCGCCATCGCTATCTCGAATTTCTTCAAAATAATCCAAAACTGCTAAGCTTTGACACTGCTTTCGATACATTCAGGCTAAGAAGAAGAAGGAAGGAAGTAGAACGCTAAAGGTAAGTCGATTACGGGCCTTGATTGTTTTATAAACGGCTAAATGAAGCTGGTAGGTATACGCTTATTTGTGGTTCGGCAAATTGCGAAACATGGCTGAACTAAACTTATTTATAAACTTAACTCAAAGCGTGTAACCCAAATTCCGGAGAAATCGCTCAAGTAGGTTTCATTACCTCCTTGTAAGCTTTTTGCTTGTTTGTTTCTTGTTGTTGCTCTTCTTTTTAAATGCTTGTTTTTACATAATCTCCAGAATGGCTGTAATTTTTAATGTAAGGGTTTAGTACTTAAAGTACACTTTTATGAATAGCTGTATTTTATATGTAAATGCTGATCGCCAGTTAATGCTAGTAATCCAGTGATCACCGATTGGTCTTTCAGGTTAAATAAAGTCTTTTATTTTATTTTATGGATGATCTTTGTTAAATGCCCGTTTTTATTCGTTTACTTGCTTAGAACAGTCTTACAAATAATAATGCATGTAGTGAACAAGACTTCATGATTGGCATGAAAAAAATTATACCTAAGGAGAGGTGATCTTGAATTATAAGCTTAATTAGTATATACCTAAGGAGAGGTGATCTTGAATTATAAACTTAATTAGTTTCATCTACGAAAGTAGTGCCCAGGTAATAGGTAGACACAATAGTTAGGGATTTGTTATTTCGATTGTTTACTGTTATGGTTAAGAACTGAGTGGAGAAACGGTTTGTGTCCAGTGTGCTTTCCACGACAACCCATTTACCTCGGGGTGGGGGAGGGGGAAGTGATTTAGGCACGGACTATTATTTTTTGGAGGGAGGAGGGATGAGCAATTTCCCCAAAAAAATTTTGCACAGCCAAAACGGCTGAAAAAATAACCGTGCAGAGAAAAAAATTGGCAAGTACTTTCTACTATCATTATTTTGATTTTTGACGTTAAAAAATTCTTCAGCAGAAACTATTGCCCACGAAAAATAATCATGCGCAACCTAAAGTTGAGAGAAAATTTTCATGCCCCAGAAAATTGCCCAACCCTCCCTCCCCTCAAAAAATAGTGGTCCGTCCCTTAGATCCCTGACATATTGAGAACCTGATGTTTCATCCGTTGTCCCTTTCCGCTGAGCCAAATCGATTGTTTTTAAGTTATCTAGTAAATCAATGTTAACGTTCTAAAGTGGAAATTCACCGGCGAACTTGGCAAATATCTTAACAAGTTTTTTCTAAAGCTTGCTTTACTGACACAGTTTGCTTAACATGAATCGAAACCCGTTAAGCTTATATATCTATAAGGCTTTCGGAAAACACTTCTCCTTGTCACTTTATTATTTTCGCTTTTTCACATATTTAACATAGTGTGCTTTTTCAATTACGCACGAACTCTGACCTTCGCATTTTGAAACCCGACAAAGACATCTTGAAGATGTCGAAACGCATTTTTCTTTACTTTTAATTTTCTTATTTTCATCTTGCATGGATAAACGCATATCCAAGGAAAAATGATTTGAGTCGAGAAAGCGGGGAGTTTGAGAACTCCTGTTCTGTGTAGTACTAGATTACATCGATGAAATTTTTAACTGCAGAATGTGTTTATGTTTTAACAATGTCTGTTGAAATTTTTATAAAATTCATACCAGTATAACTTCATTTTACATATTAATACATTAAACTATATTACGGTGTTACCACTGATAACACCGTATACAATACATAATGTTTGACTTATCAATGTCTCCGCATGGTCTTAAGATAAATAGAAGGATAGTAATGGTAAAAATGAATTATTTACGGTCTCCAGCGCTATTACATCCAATACAGTACTTCAAATATACTTCTGACCACACACACGGCAGCTACAGGCTGTGATGATTTTAACTTTTTTAACAACTTGCTTCTTTGTCTTAGATGGGCAACTCAACACAACATTTTCCGTCGTAGAATTGATGGGAGTGCAAAACGAACACGACTCGAAATAACCCTTGCGATGCGGAACATAAAACGAACGGCACTGACCATAGCACAAATTGTTCATAATAGTCGCTGTTTCACACCCACGTCTGCGAACTTTCTGTGGAAGAGGCTTCATTCTACACCAAGGCTGTTCAATGTCTTGTCCTGATAACGAAAGCTCGGTACCTGCGTTTGATTTCAGCAGCTGCTGCAAACCTGAAGCTTTAGTTGTTGAGGCTTGTGAAGCCATCAGCATCAAGGTAACTAAAGTTGCAAAGCTGAGTCTGCCACTTTCTGAAGCTTGCATGTTAAAAATTGTCAAGAAAACTGAGCTATGAAAGAATAAGACATCGCTCAGTCAGTCGGCTGAAGGTTGAGGCCAAAGGCCACGTTCGATATTTCAATATTCTAAAATGGCTCCGAGGCTTTCTGGTCAAAATTGCAAATTTTCTAAGTTTCTTTTGTCTCTCAATTCCTAAAGGACACTTGGATACAAAGAAAACACCACCAAATACAGGCGTTTCAAACGCCTGTATAACTTTGTCCCGAAAGCCTCGGAGCCATGTTAGAATACTGATATATCGAACGTCGCGGCCTGTTTCTTGCAAGATATAATTGAATCTTCTTTTAGTGCTGAAATTTTGGTTACCTAATCTCGATAAGGAGTTAGTCAAGTTTTCACTTGGTACTTTGGTATTGAGAGCGGCAGCATTTACCACTGCAGAAATAAAATCCTTTGCTGCGTTCAAACATAGTTTAATTATTTTTCTGCTCTTGCACACTGTTCAAATAAATTGAAGCTTGCGACTTGATTAGTTGCTTTTGAACTAATGACTTTCCCACGTAAATAATAATAATAATAATAATAATAATAATAATAATAATAATAATAAAAGTCAAAGTCAAAGTCTTGTTGACCGAACTTTCCTCAGTGTTCGTTTAGTTCCAAATATGAGCGAAGTAAACTTCTCAGTTATATTTTGTTACTTCTGGATCATCACATCTATAGCCTTATAAGAACAAAGGCGGGATAAAAAAAAAATCAAGAAAACACAACTTCCGATGTGCGTTTCGCCTTTTTCTCGCTAAAACGCACGAACTTAGCCGACGAGTTTACTATTCACGTCTTTAGAAAGTTGTCATTTGCTGCACGAACTGTCCTAGTATATTCTTATTTCAGTAAGGAATAGTGTGTTAATTGCGAAATGAGCATTTTACATTTTAAGTAATTTCCGCACAAGACCTGAACTTGTAGAGTGAGAATTCTGTAGGCGTATCTTGAAACATATATGTCGCAATGAATTAATTACCGACTGCAGTATTCTAAGCAAAAATGTAAAGTTACAATAAAATTGCAAAGTTTAGAGAACAAGAGAGAGTATAACACTTTCAGGAAAACAGTCTTCATATCAATCGGGTAGATTAGAATTGTGTCATCTGTTATCAATATGTTTACCCTTAAAAGTAAAGCGTTTCAGTCTTAGATTCTCAATAAGACTGTGAATGAGCGGAGTACATCGGAGAAATTAAGCTAAAACTGAACTACTTCTATTAAGATAAATAGACAATACGGCTCAATGAAGACGAGTGATCCCTCAAAGAAAACGACTGTGTGTTGTCAAAGTGCTATAGTAAAACTTTTTATGTTCTGCTAGTACACTCCCAAACTGAAATTTTTAAAAAAAGTAAACATCCTCAATCACCATTGAAGTCCAAAAATATTTCCCTTTTTAAGGAATCATGAATACTTCTCAATGCTGACCGTGGCTCTTGCAAGTTTGACCCGATAGTCTCTAGGTTTACGTGCCAAACATAAGCGGGTCCCGTCAAGAGATCTACAGAATAAGTCAAGATGGTTTAAGTGTATGTGGAAGTAATATAAACCAGTGTTTTTCTTCTGATAGAAGAAGGAGGGCAAGGATTGCATTCGATACTCAACTTGATCAGCCGGAATATGAGAGACACTAGTCAAACACATCACGCAGATACCAGTAAAGGCTATCCGTACTAAACGGTTAAGTTAAGAAAATCCAAGGAAAAGAACGGTTTCTCCTAGTGCTGTCTGCCTTTTTCACAAAAAATGGGCGGAATGAGAATGTTGCCGGATCAATTCCGAAAAGCGTGATATGAACTGACGATTGAATTCAGTGGAGACAGTGCACTAAAAATAATGGAAAGTGAAATGGAAGATTTTTCTTCGTCATGGTTTTGTTTTACTTACTTGGCTAAGAAGAAGGAAGTCACCACTTTTGAAAAAAGAAGCTCTTCGCTTTCATGTTTGGCTTTCTTGGCAGGCGAAGGGCTAAATATATAGCAATTCATCTCTTTGACATACCGCGATAATTGTGCTCGTCACGTCCGTCTGACAACGCCAAGAGCAAACGTCGAGAGCGAGTGTACTGGCTTATTCACCTCCGTCAGCACCCACACATAACGCCGAATGTAAAACGTAGCACACTAATACACACATTACAGCAAAACACACGTCGCACGATATCACGCGACACGCTGACTTGCAGTGTAAAAAAACAAAAAGAAGTCGACAGAATGCTTGCTTGCCGTGCTTCTTTTTAAAGATTATACCTATTTTCGTTTTCTTGTTGTCTTGTCTTTAAATTTCCACAGCGAAAATTTATTTTTGCATCTATAGTACAGGATGTTGTTAAATTAAGATATCAAACAAATCGTTCAGATCTAATTTTGCCTGTTCTTTGCTGCCCACGCGAATTGGAAAACAATATTAAATGATGAAAAGTTCTTGATTTATTTAATGACGGAAGCTATCTTTCTGGCGCTCGCATGTTAAGGATGTTTTCAGTTGATAGATTAAAATTGTTATAATTTTACCATAAACAAAAAAGCTGTTGTTTCTTGGCGAAATGCTGATTCACAGGCATAACGTTATTATTTTGTATCCTGTAATTTCTTAACGGACTGAGGGAGGAGAGGAACACGTTATTGTTGCTCAATACTTTACGTTGTAAACATTTCCGTTTGCCATTCGCAACGTGCGTAGAAACTTTGTTAATTAAAAAACGTTCTCTGCTTCTTACGTACAGGAATAACAGATTTGACGTAACCCTTTTGTGTGTTCTATTGGAGGCATCCTTTTGTTCTTAAAGACCTCCTAAAACAAATCATTTTAAACGTCCCAGATCGTATCTTTTAGCGGATACAAAATTGTGAATTGCGCCAGCCCTTTTCAGGCTAATAATTGGAAATGTTCCTGCTAAATCCGTGATGGCTCGTTAATAGAAAAGAACACAATAAGTTTTCAAATACTACGTTTGTCATTGCGAGTGTTTAACCTGGATAAATCAACCGGCATAAGGAAATAGCTAAGTGTAAAACGATGCCTTCGAAACTTCAATATTTGTTTATCTTTTTAAAAATAAATGGCTGAAATTCCGTAGAAAAATTGCTGATAATAATTATGGTTTACGACAAATCGCTAGAGCACCATGTTTTTTTGCAGCGTTTGTAAATATAGAAAGATCATGTTTGCATCAGTTAAATTATTGGATAACCGAGCTTTCTTCATCATTTACATGTTAGTCAAAGTCGGGATAATAGTTTCCTAGGTTTATCTCCTTTAAAGCGGAATTCGATGTTGAGCAGTCTGCGTTTTCCAATTATTTGACGAGTAAATGCGTCTTTGAAACTACATAAACGCGAAAGACATTGCATATGTGTCTGAGTTCCTCATGTCAAAGTCAGTTGCTCCAAGAACGTTCAGGATATCTCTCGCTGTCAATGGTCGGTAGCTGGTAGAATAACCATTTGCACTGGTACTGCCAAGTTCATGGCCTCAAATTCTGTTTAAGTCTCAATTTTGGCGGCCGTTGCAAATAGTTTTAATCTGCCTGACGTCTGGAAAGATCATTTCCAAATTCCCTGTTTATCCGTACTATACATGTTTTATTCCATGATGATCAAATGCGCATTTATGCGATAAAGGTTGGCGCTTCAGTTTAGGTCCTTCCGAATAAAATTAAGATCTCTCCTTATTGGAATTTGTACCACCAAACATTTGCGTATGGCGCGATTCTGTTAAATTGCTAGAAAACGAAATACAATTATTTTTGTTATTTTGCAAAGCACGGGGGCAGTTTATGTACCATCTGATTTGTTATCAACCCACGTCTTACTTTTCTGTTTACATATGGTTGTGTGGATGCTTAAGCAAATGGTTATTTTTAGTAATTATTCAGACTCCGTGCCGGCGTTATAAAAAGATGCAAGCAATTTAATTCCTTTCCACGAGCCGCTTATGAGAAAGATCTTGATCAACTTTGAAACATACTATCAACGTATAAAATTTAACAATTGCATTACCTTTCAGATGAAAAAGTAATCCTCCCATCCCAGTCGACTGCAAATTTAGATTCCTAAAAATGTTTTCTTTAGATTTGTTCGCCTGAAAATGATTGGTTAAATAGGCAATTAGATGGCAAATGGAAAACGGAAGAGAGGAAAAAGACTGACGAAGTATGTCCAATTCCACCGTGTTGCGCTACTTCACAAGCCAAAACAAACCACATCCTAACAGAGAAGCCTGCTCGCAGGCTATAGCTCAATATGAAAAGATCTCTCAATGAATGAAGGCTTGAAACCTTTTTTTTTGGAAGGTACTGATTTAGGGGTGAAAACGACGAAAACAGTAACCCAACCTGTAAGGCTAACGATGTTCCTCAGTTAATATCGTTATTGTGAGGAAGAATTATGACAAAATATATTAAATAGAAGTATATAATATTTTCGTAACCCACCCAGAGAGGACATTTACAAACACTTCTTCGCTAGCGCACCACTCCTGAATCTTCGGTGAGCTTCGGGATCTCGAGCATTTTTGGAAGTTTTGAGGTGGTGTGAATTTTTCCAACGACGGCAAAACGTTTTTCTGTGTAACCAATCAAAATTCAGTAATTTGCCTTTTTATATGTTATAGGGTCAAATTGACAAAGCGAGACAAAGGGTTTGCTGATGTTATGACTTGAAAAGGTTTTCTTACTCGACGACCAAATGTTTTGTCGTATGTATAATTCCTCCTATACCACGCTTTTGAATTTCTCCATGTGTGTCTCGAAAGTTCCATGGACTAATTTAAAAGCCAGTTCTTACATTTCAATATTTGACAGGTCAGTAGTGAGTTTTTCGATAATTAGCTGGCAAAACGTTATTATCAATATTTCGTGGACCGAATCTTGAAAATTAACTGATTTTTGGGAGGGAAAATCTTGCATTTTCAATGTTTGACAGGCAAAATCTTGAATTCTCCACACTTTGCCAGCAAATCTTGAATTTTGAACATTTGCTGACCCAAATCTTCAGCTTTAAATGTTTGGTAGGTAGAATTTTGAAAATTTGGAACTTTCCACGAATTGGCAGGCCATATCTGTAAGTTTGCTCGTTAGGGCCCCGAAATCATGAAATTGTAACATATTTGGAGGCCATGGTGTTGACCCAGAATTGAATAGTTCGCGTGGTAAACATTGAATCTACATGCAAGGATCCGTAAAGCCCCAATCTTTTTCCTAGATCACTTAAATATTCTATAATTATTCTAGTAGGATTATCAAAGTTATCCTCATTACCTATTTGCAACGTATTTTCTAGAGACACTATGAGTAACTGTTGCCCTTGGAGAGATTTTTTCATTATTGAACATCTACAGTCCTCTTTACCTTTGATGCCTTGCTTTGGCACATGCATATTGGAGTTATTTAATGCATGGGAAAAATCGAAGAAAAAACAGAAACTAACAGTTTTTCCAGTATTTGTTTTGTCCTGCATTTGACGACAATTACGTACGTTTTAAGGTGGCTCAAAACAGTTTCCAGCAGTTAGATTTTGATGGGTCATTGTAACCACTCTTTATCGCCTGATGCAACAGTCATGGTATCAAAAAAATACCCAATCACTGGTGAAGACGTTATCATTTTCTTGACGCAATAAGGTTACCATAGCAACAGTATGACCTGCTAAAAGCACCCTTAGTTACAACTTTAGGGGTTTATAATTCAAAAACGGCACAGTGAATTTTTTTATATTATCAAATTTTAATAAGTATGATAAGACGCAACTTTTGGCAAAGTTTTAAAAAAGTCTCTACATAGGGTTTAGAGCCACGTTAACGTTTTGAGCGACCTCAGTCATCTAATATGGTTAAAATATGATGTAAACAAATTTTGAACGAACTTTGGTTTCAAAACGTCTGACCAATCAAAACTTGTGAAATTTATACGTCGCCACAAAAGAACTGCAACAGCTCATTTGGCTATTCATCTTCTCTTATTGTTATGCACATAAACATAAAACGGATTAAGGTTTTCCGTAAAATGTTTAATTTCGAGACTTTGTGAATAACGTTACGAGTTTAAACATCTGCTTTGCAATCCTTTTTTACCTTATTTTATTTGGCTGCAGTTTAATTAAAAAAGGGATATATTTTGATGATTTTAGGCGACAGTCGTGATGAACAAATATAACAAACACGCGATTTTTGACCGAGGTAAACAGCAGCGCAAGAAACTTTAGTCTTTCTAAGTGGACATACGTTCGCCATAATCATGTCAAAAGGAAAAATAGGTCATGACGATTTTGCGTAAGTATATGAAGAACATCAAAAACTAAACAGCTTCAAATATAAGTACAATATTGATAAGAAAATTTTACCCTTGAAATTAATGACGGGCTGGTATTTAAATTCGCGCTATGCAAACAAATTAACTGCATAATATCGATCGGATAAATTCAAAACGCCCAAGCTAACTTACTGTAAGTTGATGATTGATTTATGATTCTCAACCCTTTTACGTCTTGTGCATTTATACGGTTCTTTTGGTACCGGCAAACATTTGGTGAGGCCGGATACTGATAATTGAAAACAATTTATTGGAACCTCAAAATCGAACTTCGAACCGTTGTGAGCGTAACATGCTAAATTTAGTTCCTCGAAGAAGTTCGACTTTTGGTGTACGAGTTTATGTCTCGTTTAACCTGGGGTATTGATTTCCTTGCGGGGGTTTCCTTGCCTGGATAGACTGTGGGATGTTACTGAGTTCTATTCGAGAGGCCAACTCCCCAAGCATATTGTTATGAAGCTCAATAATTTCTTAGAAGTTTGGTTCATGATCATCAATTGTTTATCATCTTCATGAAGCCATCGCGTTAGTATTGTGATTCTATAGCCCGACTGCATGCCTACACCGAGAAAGTCTTATGTCTTATGACTTCAAGTTGTTTATCTTAGTTTATCCAGAGAACTTACTGAAAAGCACTCTCGATAAAGTAAGATGAAAAAAAACCTCCGAACAATACTTCGTCGATGGTGATGTTTGGGTTCCTCTATTGGCCTTCGTCTGGATCTCCCACGAAAGATCCTGTTTAGGTTTCTTGTTCTCTGAACTTTAGTTTCTATTAGTTGTTTCAAGAACTTTCAAGAATCGCGTGAAAGTGTTTGGGTTAGTATTCTAAAAGGAATGTTTAAAATCTTCCAAGGTCTGCCCGTGTGGCCCACACACAGCTACCGATATGGTATTTAGTTCGTGTGCATTTGTTAGTCAAGAGGTAGAACTAGTAACAGTGGTAGACTTTAGACGAAGAGATTGTGCAAGACAGTAGTCCGAGAAATACACTGAAAGACCAGAGACCAGAGTCTCGGTACCTCCTAGTATTAACAGAAGCATACCAATAAGATTTTCAAGGAAACCTCCCATCTGGCAGACCCTATAATTTCTTCTCCAGCACGGATCTTGGAAAAGCGATTGATTTACGATACTCTTAGTTAAACATTAAAACCGAGGATGTTTTTTCCCTGGGTTAGAAGTGTTACAGTTATAATTTCTAGTTGGAGTTTAAGAGCAAACAAAGTCAAAGTCCAGGGACAAGAAGCCGCAATTATAATTGCATGTAGTAAATGTTGAGGCAGGTATGATAAATAATAAATACTTTGTTTTAATGACACAGAAACTGTCTTGCCCTGACTAAAACCATTACATCTCTGATTAAGAATTTTAAAACACTGCTTTTGATTTCAGTCTAAAGCCTTTAGCGGGTGACAAAAAAGGTAAACACACTAGATTCAAGTAAAAATGCATGCGAAAAGAAAGTGTGAAAAATATAAAACGGTAACAAAAGGAACAAGTTTATTAATTCAAAAGAATAGAGTATATTTTTGGCAATTTCTTTGATCGAGTTTTTGTCTGCTTCGTTAGTGTTTGCGGTGTACCATAAGGTTTTCCCGCTCGAAAGTTTCCTTTCGAGTTAAAAATGGCTTCGTAAGTCCACTTTTAATGCTTTAGCCTGGAAGCAGAAAAAAATCAAGTTTTAAAATTCTTAACCATGCAGTGATGGTTTTACTCAAGATAATTTTGTAATTATGTTTATACTCATCCATTTGTAAAACTGTCTTAGCTTGATTCCCGGGGCTGTCAGTTGCACAGAAAATCGTGTCGCAATAAAAGGCATCCACCACAATCGACCTGCAACTCAACTTCACGAAAACCCAGGGGACCCTAAAGAGGAGATCCAGGTCTCTTTCAAGAAGCTGTTGTCGAGTTTTGCAGCCACCACAACCGCGCATGGCGTCGGAAGGATTGCAGCTGCGTCGAATTTACCAAAGCGGGTGCTGTGGTGTGTAGTCAGTGTCGGGTTGTACACGGCAATGTTTTGGATGTGCACTGAGTTAGTTCTGCGGTATGTGGACAAACCAGTGGTATCTAGAATGGAGACGAGCTTTGAAGAGGTGAGGAAACGGTTAGATTAATTAGTGCGGCTGACAGAAGTTCTTGAATTTCCTCATGATAGCAATGTCCATTACCATTAGAGTTAGGGTTATCGTACCCAAATTCGCAATTAGCCAATCAGAAGCTGTGTCTACTGTCCTGATATCAATGTGATAATGCGGTCACTTACCTGATATGGCTACGATATTATGGTCACTTTGCACAATTCGGGTACGGTAAATACCTAATCATACCTTATTTGGCACGCTTCGGTAACAGTCAGGCTCGTTTGATCTCGCTATGGGTGTTTTGGCTCTAGAAGTTAAGTCTCGCCAATATAAGAATCATGGCTCCACCAAACTTGCCAGATTTGCTACCAAAGCGTACCAGAAAAGTACGATTTGGTATAAATATTAAGAGACTTTAGATTTGCGTACGAGTGCGAGATCGAGTAAGAGAACGACTTTTCAATTCTAGTTTGCAGGCTTCACATTATCACATCACATGCCCATCTCATCCCATGAGCTACCCTCTCTGCCTAAAACCAACATGAAGAGCGAGGGCTCTGGAAACGTCACTGGTCTGAAATTCGATAATCGTACCCCTACTCAATCTGGTACTCGTAGTCCAATCAAAAGGTCCCTAATGCTGTGGAAACTATGGAAGCATAGCTAAATGCACTTCTCTTCACTGACACTTCTACTTCCATTTCATCTAGTATCTTACCATATAGAATATTGCGGGTATAGAATTTGCTATAAACCTCTGATGACAGCAACCTGTTATTGACACCAGAAATGAGCAGAAGGTATTCGATAGTCTTTCCAGGTCAACTACTTTACACGTTACCAACGCCTTATGAAACGTTTAGGAATATTTCTCTCTTCAAATGATGCGTCTCGCCTCTAGGTACGACCTTCCCTGCCTGAAAGTGTGGGGTTTTTTTTAATTCGTTGTATGTGTTGTGGCATTTTGCAATTCGCAATGGTGTTTTATGATTCAGCTTTAAGTCATCTTCCATGAGAAGTCGCAAAGATTATAAAATTCCTCAAACCATCATCTAATACTCTCATAAATTAGGTGTCTAAAAGAAGTTTTTTTTTTTCTGTATTATTTACCTGACCCTAAAACTCTATATTATTATATATGCTCTTACTGTATGGCTGCTTTTTTTCTAGCCCTTATGGCTATTTTGGGTAGCCAGTACTCTCCTTAATTTTTTTTTTTTGGTAAATTACTCTTAGCTCAGCGTTTAACATCTTAGTTAAGGTTACTGTAGACCTTCAAGGGCCTATTTTGTCCAAAATTATTTTTTTACACCAAATTCAAGACTTTTACTTTATCAGAATTTTTCAAAAAAAATTATTTCAAAAACTTAAAACGCGAACGAGTTATCCACAAAAACGTAAATTCTTAAAACGAGTCAA
>Ga0126338_10001726_pt1 | contig 14425 bp, 6 predicted proteins | sample OrbCmetagenome_2_FD_92529 | JGI IMG/M metagenome (GOLD analysis project Ga0126338, IMG submission 92529) | Coral microbial communities from Petempiche,Puerto Morelos, Mexico - Orbicella C C metagenome | ecosystem: Host-associated > Invertebrates > Cnidaria > Coral | place: Petempiche,Puerto...
AAGAGAGAATCTATAGCGCTTCTTGCGTTAATACAACCAGTGACGTCACAAGGTCCTTAAACTCGGTTCCAGAGCCCGGACACAGTTTTGCTCCAAAAAGTCGATTTCAACAGCTAAAAAAACTACTTTCCATTAGGATTTGACAGAAATAAAGTTCACCATTACTTTAAGCACGTTTGAAACTATAGATTGGGATAATAAAACAGAATACGAAAATTTCGTTTCAGTGGCACTTTAAAAGAAACACCACATTCTCAAGTTGCTTTTTGATTGCTGTTGTCAGAATTTTCATTTGTGTAGGCACAATGGCAGCTGTATTTTACAGCTAAAACAGTCTCTGCTTTGCTATGAACGGAGCGAGTAAGCGTAATGTTATTCCCGCGACGAAGGTGGAGACGCTGCATGGTCCACAATCTGAGGTCAAAGTCCACAAGACATTATCCAGCCGCGTGATATTTGAGAAATAACTTCCTGCTTTGATGTTTTCATTGGCTTTTCATAGCTTGCTTGGCAGCCGTTATGACCCAAATAACGGCTGCTAAAGAGACTAGGCTTGTCACGCATTCCTCTAAAAGAAAGTCTGTGTAGAAGGCTATACACGAGGTCCTTGGAATTACAGCGAGGTCCTTGCAATTTTAGCGCGTGACTGCAGAGTGTAATAACTTCCTTGGAAAAAAACAGAAAAACCGTATAATGTATTGGACAGAAACACCCGTGAAAGTTGAATCGAAAACTCGAAAACACTCGAAAAAGCTGAGGAAACACTCGCCTGTCGGCTCGTGTTCCTACAGCATTTCTCGTTCTCCCAAACTTCCACTAACGTTTCTGTTTAACAATTAGATTACGAGCTTGAGATTTCTATCGCGCGATAGTTGACGAAGGCGCAGCCCGAGTCAACTATCACGCATGGAAATCGAGATCGAATAATTGTTTTAGCATAAATCTACCAGTCGTTCAAAACTTTATCTAAATTCTCTTCACAGACACTTAGTGAGTAGCGTAGGCAATCAGAGAACGCTATTCGTGATAGAACGCACATGTTTTGGTTTTAATAGAATTTGCGTTATTTTGTCGTTGGTGTGTCTTCAAAACCTGAAGGCGATTGTTGTAAAACTATCGTTTTCACAAATGTTGTTTCAGTCTAATTCGTCTTTTTTGGATGATGCTTAAAACTACCTAGACTATGTTTCAGCAGTGTCCGAAATTTTTGTCTGAAATTTGTCCGAAATGAGGAAAAAGTGTCCAATAATTAAACGTCCGAAACTTTAACGGCTGAAACTCTTATAATTGGAAGTGACGTGATTTGTTGCAGATCTCGGAATTGATTACATTCAAGCAGAGAACACGAGGAAACAGTAAAGAAAATCTCGTTGCAAAAGAGCTTTTGAGCAATTTATTTGTCAATCAATACTCAAAAAAAAAGAATCCAAGCCAGTGAAACAAACAAGCTATACTTTGTTAACGAGTTTTAAACAAATTACAATCCCGCCTAAAAGAATCAAATTAGCGCACTTTGCGGTAAACCTGTTAAACTGGTGCTAAAATCTACTTCCAACTTAAAACGTTCGACTATTGATATAAAGTCATGTTCCGCTCTCACAGTAAATCTTAGACTCAGTTATTATATTAACCATAGCTTCTGAAAATGTTTAATCTGTTCAGTTAAAGAAAGTCTCAAAATGGAATGAAATTAATCTAAAGAGCCTTGATTCAAGTTTGACATAGCTTCTCAAACTAGTCCTTCATCCAACATGGCCTGAGCCACTTTCACGAATCCACCGATGTTGGCTCCTTTCACGTAATCCACAGAGCCGTCTTCCCCTTTGCCGTACTTGACACACTGCAGATTAACTGCTTTCATAATTTGCTGCAATTTAGCATCAACTTCCTCCCTTGTCCAAGCACTTCTCATGCTATTTTGGGTCATCTCCAAACCGGACACTGCCACGCCCCCGGCGTTCGAGGCCTTGCCTGGACCAAACAGTACCTTGTTCTTCTGCAACACCCTGACCGCTTCTGGTTGTGTTGGCATGTTGGCACCTTCCGCCACGCAGATGCATCCATTCTTGACCAGTTCCTCGGCATCTTCTTTGCTGACTTCGTTCTGTGTGGCGCAGGGAAGAGCCACGTCGCACTTGATGCCCCACGGTTTCTTTCCTTCCAGGTAAGTCACACCGTATTTCGCAGCGTACTCACTAATCCGGCCTCGCTTGACATTCTTCAGCTCAAGCACATACGCCAGTTTCTCTGGCGTGATGCCGTCTGGATCATGGATAGTACCGGACGAGTCTGACAGCGTGATCACCTTGGCGCCAAGCTCAGTGGCTTTTTCAGTGGCGTACTGAGCCACGTTTCCCGAGCCAGAGATTGCGACCAGTTTGCCCTTGATGCTGTCACCTTTAGAATTGAGCATCTCTTGAACAAAGTACAGCAAGCCATATCCAGTAGCCTCCGGTCTCAGTAAGCTACCTCCCCAGGTCGTGCCCTTTCCAGTCAGCACACCAGTGAACTCGTTTCGGATCCGCTTGTACTGTCCAAACAAGTACCCTATCTCCCGGCCCCCAACGCCGATGTCACCGGCGGGAACATCCGTGTCTGGACCCACGTGCCTCTGCAGCTCCGTCATGAATGATTGACAGAAACTCATCACTTCGCTGTCGGTTTTTCCCTTGGGATCAAAATCCGAGCCACCTTTACCACCACCCATGGGAAGAGTTGTGAGGCTGTTCTTGAGAATTTGTTCAAATCCTAAGAATTTCAGAATCCCCAGGTTAACAGTGGGATGAAAACGCAGACCGCCCTTGTACGGACCAATAGCAGAGCTGAACTGCACTCGATATCCACGGTTGACTTGGAAGTTACCTTTGTCATCTTTCCAAGGGACTCTGAACATGACCACTCTCTCTGGCTCTACCAACCTTTCCAGGATGTTTTCCTGATCGTATCTGGGATTCTTCTCAAGAAACTCCCAGAGGCTACTGACCACTTCTTCTACTGCTTGGTGAAATTCGTGCTCTCCAGGATTCTTTCTCTTGACGTAATCTAGAAACTCCTCGGGACTGGAATACTTTGAACTCATTTTGCTCTAATGAAAAAAAAAAAAAAAATGAAATAATAAATCACATGACACACCTTGCTTTTGCGAAATACTCTTTCTAGTTTCGATTGTTTAGCTCCAAGTAGTTTAGATAACTCAACTTGAGTGTGAGAGGATTTGGTCCGTCTTTTGAACTGCTGACGTATATTTGTATTCCGGTCATCGAGACTGGAGCTCCAAAGTTTTCGTCTCAAAATTGCTAAGGAACTGACGGTGCCTAGCCAACGTGCAGACAACCTTGATCCCAGGCTCCTCTCTTTTCTTGCGCAGTAGAGAGAGCTTGGGATCGAGGTTGCGTGCAAACGTCTCACGCGGAAAAAGTCGCCTTTTCAGCGTGAAAAGGATTAATTAGTAGACGTGTGCACGGAGGATAATGGCAACATGATGCCGAAAACTTTCTGGATAGTTTCAACTGGTCGCACAATTTTTAGTTGGATAATAAGTATTGGAAATCTTTCGAGTGTGCCAGGAAATTTTTTCAAAAACTATCCACGCGTTTTCAAGAAGCCGCTTTCATTAGTTTAGAGAATGCTCTGGGAACGAACCGACTGGACGGCGGGAAATAAATGTGTTATTACCATATTGTAATTTTCATCGCCTTCGGGACAAGGAAGTAGTGTGTCATTTTCAATTTCGAGAAGTTATTAATCTTCGAAAAATAAACGACTATTTTGCAATTTCAAGAATCAATAGAACTGATCAGATAAGATTTCTGATGGTACCGTTCATTAGCAGTTGCCAAGAGCATTTCCAAGAGAACTACCCAAATCATTTCGCGGTTATTTCAGTTATTAAAATACTTGCTAATAGAAACTAATAAGGAAGCTTGCCATGTTTTCAATGGGAGATATGGTTTTCTTCAAACTGATTCAAACTACCCCTCAAGTCACCCTTATAGATTTCAAGCAAAAAGCGCCCTAAGAGCGAAATTGATTTAAAACCTCCTTAATAGTGGCTTGGTCCATTGAAGAAATCAGCGAATTCCACAGGAGGGCGAATTGCCATAATTAGCCCAAATCATAACAGATTAAAAAATTCATACCTCGCTTTCTCTGTAATCTACTTTAAAAGCCTTATGGCATTTAGTAAAAAGAAAATAAAGTTTGCCGCCGCGGAAGTTTGCTTCAACGCTTCCGCATTTCAATGAAACTGTAATATAAATATGTTGCTATTTCGTGGAAATTAGGTCGAATACGTTTTAAGATAATATCAATTTTCCGCTTAGAAATGTTAGACCAAATATTACGCTTAAATTTGATAAAACTTGAAAAACACGTTGATTATTTTCGGAAAACAAACCCGTCGTTACATCTTAACCTGACATAAAAAACGGCTAGGTACGGATTCTACAAGACAAACCCAAGGTTGCAAAAGCTCTTGCGGTAAATTTAACTAGAAAGAGGGCGCAACCTGTAAAGCTTAATCAATTCTTCGTACATTTTATGAATGGGCTCCACTCCATTTCATACCGTGTAATGTATCAGATAGCCTGTGAACTGAAGAAAAACTAGGAAGACCACCGAAAGCAATTTCAATTCCTTCTTAATATTTTTACATTAAAGCGTTTAAGTCTTTTGTATCGCGCATTAATATCTTAAGAAAATTTAAACCGAAAAGGTCATTTCGGCTCTGATCGCGGATCAAGTCCATTTGAGTCCAGTTTAAAGTCTTGCAGTTAAACTTTGGCTGTTCTTTACTTCCACTGATTGCGCGTGGAAAGGTGAAGAATGTGCTCAGGTTTTCCAAAGAAAAGTTTGATTCAGTTCCCTATGAAATTTAACTGGACAGTGGTTTAAACAGCTTACTTTACTTTTCGTCCCGTGTCTTACCTTACGTTTCTCTCCCTTCTCTTATTCAATGAACTATCTGGTACTGTATCGCTCTTTTGAATGCACAGTGAGCTCCCGCCGGGGTATCTAGAGGCGCATACGAGGACTAAGCGATAAAAATTGATTGCAGATGTTGTTTTTAACTTCTTTAAGGATTTCCTTGTTTTCCGAGAAAGGGAAGTGATTTGACGCAGCTTACAAAAACAACGGGAAGGAATGCTGAAGCATTGAAGCGGCGGCTTAAGTAATTAGCGAAGCTTTTAACTGTAACCGGGACTGGAAAAGGTCAGAAAAGCAATGAAAATGTCATTGAGCGAGAGGACAGGTGTGTTGTACGCTGAGTTATAGCAAAATCTCCGCGTGGCGAATGTACCCACCTTTGCTCGGAGTGTCCGTTTAGAATAAAACTGGTTGCTTCTCAAGACTTGAGAATCAGTACAAAATGATTATATACCGTATTCCTACGAATTTCCTATAGTTACTGAAGGCCCCTTTATTCTTCAACGCTAGTCGATTCCGACCCAAACGCTTTGTTTTGTGACGTCCCCATGGATAATGCATTCTTTGTGATGTATAGCGACCCGTTCAAAGTTCAACGGAAATTTTGTGGACAGATGAATGGACAACTGTCGAGATCTTCTTTAAAGCATTTTAAATTTTAAAATATATAATTACCTGCGATTTTGGTGCTGTGGTATTGGGCTATATACAATCGGCGCGCGGGTGCGATGGAGAGAAATACTTGAATTTGAAAGCCCTGCACCAACATTTCATTACAAAGGGATAGTTTCAAGGCTCGGCGCATATGCAAGCTATGATGTAGCCACCCAATTCCACTGTTTGTAAACCAATCAGATGGGAGTAGATAACCCGCGTGTTCTGTGCAAAATAAAACCGTGGGGCCAACTAACAAAATGCTCAATGCTGAATTCGACATTTTCTGCTCCCTGTACTCTGAAGGCCCCTTTATACTTCAACGCTAATCGATCCAGACCCATCACTTTTTAAAATTCAAATACGCGTTGTTTTGTGACGTCCCCATGGATAATGCATTCTATAATGTAATGCATTGAAAATACATTTGCATTTGTTTTAGTCTTTTTGTGACCAGTTCAAAGTTCACCGGTAATTTCACGAACAGATGAATGGGCAACTGAGATGTCTCAAACTTGATCAGCAAGATCCTTTTGCAGCATTTAAAATATAACCCGCGATTTTGGTGCTGTTTCGGACGCGAATCGCGTGTTAAAATGACGTGATCTGACAGTCGACGCATGCTTGAGCAATCCCCGGGGATCGAAGCAGTCACGTAAATTCTGTCGACTTTTACATCTCGGTAAAGCTCTCACTTGCCGACTGTACCCTCCTTTGCACAGAGCGTGCGTTTTGAATAAAAGTTGCTTTTCAAGACTTGAGAGTCAGTGCAAAATGATTATGTACCGTATTCCTAGGGTATAAAGCCCTCTGAGATGTCAAATGGCTGCAAAAATCCTCGGTAAAAATGAGCATTTTTTCACAAAAAAATGTTGCACAACGTAAAAGAAAAACTTTCATATTACACCCCTAATCCCCCAAAACGGTCACCTTGCTACGACGGCCACTTCTTTCTGTCCCCAGGGATGCCGCTGTGGAGAGGTTCGACTGCAATCTGGCCGCTTATTTACCATAAAGGAAAAATGATATTGTAAGGCCAAGTGAAAACACAATAACTGTAATTCCAAGCTACGTGGCGTGGATTATACTTTACATCATTCCCTTTCATCCTGTCTTGATTAATAAATGACAGTTCTTGCCGACCTAACAACCAAGTTTGAATCTAGCCTTGCTTGCCTTACTTCATTTTAAAAAGAACAGCCCGAATCCCCAGGGCGGATAACAAAGGGAAATTATTTTCTATAGTGACTGAAGGGTTCTGTCTGCAACGCTAATCGACCACGACCCATCACTATAATTCAAATACGCGTTGTTTTGTGACGTTCATGTGGATAATGCATTCTTTGTAATACATAGCAAATACATTTGCATTTGTTTGAGTCTTTTTGCCGCCCGTTCAAAGTTCACCGGAAATAATGAAAACTGAGATCTCTCAAGCTCGATCAGTAAGATCCTTTTAAGCTTACGTTTACAGCATAAAAAATATCACCCGCGATTTTGGTACGTTTCAGACACAAATCACGTGTTAAAATAACGTGATCTGATGGCAGACGGCCGTTTGACCGTTCACGAAAATGAATTGTAACCCGACCGATGTGTTTTTGCATCACGGTAAAGCATCATGCGGCAAAGCAAATAAGCCTTTTCAGGAGGTGAAATGAATGGAGGATCGAATGAAAAAGCTAGTTGAAACACTCGACGCACGCACAAAGTTGTCACGCGAACAAATTTTGAGCCAATCGTATTGTGATTACATCGAGGTCAGTACTAATGAAGCATAATTCGGCGAAATAAGCAAACTATTTTCAGGGAATGAAACGCACTGTTTTATTCGACTAGCCGGTCGTATATAAACAGCTAGTTAAAATTTAAAAGCAAACCTATCGATGTTACATTAATTTCAGTGTGTGAGAAGAGGCCCACGCCTTGGCTCGATATCTCACGCAACTATCGAGCATAAACCGTCGCTGTGCATGTAACATAGTACGTTGTCTAATGTTTGTCAAATATCCTACGATAATAAGTGTTTACAGCTTACCCTAGTGTCTTTCTTACTTGTCTTTTTTGCAGTGCAGCTATGTACTGAGAGTTGCTACTCGTGAATGATGAACGCTCCCCACCGGCAACCGTTGTTATCGTGTATTAGTAATTACTCGAGCCTTATATAGCCCGGTTATACGTTACGCATGAATTCGCCATCTGTCACGCTATCTATCGTGACGAGCCAAACAAAGTAATTTATCTCACCCTCAAAAACAATTATGACTTGTTTCCCGCGCTGGACCGATAAATAACAAAGGAAATTGAAGTGGAACACTCGAAAATTGAGTCAGGTGGTCTCACGGACATACAATATTTCCTCACCAGTCAAGTGTTAGCTTTCAGGGAAGTAATAACATGCACTGCACCCTTTTTGAAAACTCCATTTTGATTCGTTCTTGTTAATCTGCACCTCTCTTGTGTTTAGAGCATTGTTTCTGTTCTTTCCCTATTGTTTCGTTTGGCCCATAAAAAAGAACCTTGTGTACGGTGCAGGTCGACCCATAACCCGTAGTGATCTTTTTAAAAAAATGTGAATAATTTAGGATAGTCGCGCTAGCTGTTTTTTTTTTCTTTTCTAGCTAGCTAACGCCTAAACTGAACGTGAATACAATAACCCATTTATGAAGAGGAACTTATCCTGAAGTAATCTTTCTTTTTCGTTTCACTGTTATTGCCTCAAAAAATAAATAAACAAACCATTAACCGTTGATTTCCAAACCTCATTTTATGTGCGTAGTTTCGAGATGAAAAATTAATCCTGGATAAAAACATATACCACAGTTGTCAGTCACATACGCAAACAACATTTTATCAGGAACGCCCGAAGGTCCTTCATGGTCAGCTGGTGTTGTACGCTAAGCCAATTAGATAGTGCCAACTGTAGAGTTTCTCGTGGACTCGGCTTTCAAGATTTCAAGACCTTTCAAGTCTTTGCTTCTAATGTTTACTTTTTTTTTTCGACAGGTCTCAATGTGTGCGCTAAAGTCTGAGTTAACAAATGTTCACCCAACACGATATTCGACGAAATTAACTGTATAACCCAGTTATTTTAGGGCGTTACTGGGTAAAGCACGCGACAAACGAGGTGATTTTTTCAGGCGGGAAAAATTGCAGCAAATTTCGTCTCTGCCTCGCTGCGAAATCCTTTGCAAAATTTATAGTCGCGAATAATCATAGACATACGAGCCGTGTCTAATCCTGTTTCCTTCGGGGATTACATTTCCTTAAAGTGTTTTCTTGCTCATGCGGTATCCACGGTGTTGAATTGTCACGCAACATGTATAAAGCAATGAAATGTTCGTAAATCTTTAACCCGAAGTAGAAGCGAAATAAAGGACTTGACGCTTTCAGCGGGGAGCTCCCTTCTTTTGCCCTATCTTCTTAAGAATGTACCCTGCCACTTGCACAATGGGCGTGTTAGGCAAGGTACGTGAGTCTTGAAGGTATCTTAGATGCGCAGTAGGGAGTGAGTGATGTACACATCGATCATCTCTACGCTGGATCAGTTCTGACATGTTTTCAAGAAGTTGACCAAACGCACGCAACATCATGCAGGATGTGACACGCCTGTCGATGTTGTATTTGCCCCATCAGACGCCATATCGTAACAGATGTAGAAATTCGCCTTTTCACTGGTGCAACTTCTAGAGGACGATGAGAGAGAAGGCAAGGTCCAAAACTCGGCATAGATTACGCAGATTGAGGAAGACAAGGAAAGAGTTACTTTGCAAATACTGCACAGGAAGTAACGGCACAAGACGTTGTAGGGAGGCACTCCCTTATATGGGCTATGTATATAGGTACGTGCGGCCCCGAAGGGTATGGTTTTTCAGCCGTTTTGGTCATAAATAGGATATCGATTTTAGCTGATTTTGGCCATTTTGATCATATCGCAGATTTTGCTCATAAATAGGGTAAGGGTTTTGGGAAGCGGGCCGCACACCCCTACCCCACTTTTTTGGGAGTACCCCCCGGGGGCAGGGTAAAGAAATGTTAACAACCCGTTGCGCCCCGGGCGCTTTGAAATAGGACGCATGTTGGGCTAGAACAATGCTGCACTCTGCCGCGCGGATTCTGTTGCACAAACGTTCCGTCCGAACGTGACCAAACAAGTACAATCTTATGCAAAGTCACAAACATGTTACCCGACAAATTTGACTATTTTCAAACTTTTTCCAACATCTCCAACTTTTTGCAAAATCAGTTGTGACACTGTCAAAACGTGTCTAACAAGTGTTAGCAACATGTGTTGTGTTGTTCAACTATACTGTAACATGTTGTGTTGAAAACTGATCTTTTGCTTTAAGACCTGATGATTGGTTTATTTTCTTTATTTTTGTTTGTTTTGATTGGCCAGTTTGGTTCCCGGTCTCTCCCAGCTTTCTGAGTTCCATCCACGCGCTGCCCACCTTGCAAATGCAGCTTGAGCTATAAATTGTAATATGGCGACATTTGCTTTACAGGATACTCAAGAATTATGAGCACCCTATATATAACTGACACGCAAAATAACTTTAGTCACAAGACCTTGCGCGTGACAATCTGATGGCAGCTCTCTAGACGTTATTTCACCCAAATCATGCACATCACTCAATATAATTGATAGCTCGTTGATCGAAACAATTAATTCTGATAACGTGCAGCAAAGAAACTTGAGACGGTTCATAGACAAGCTATTATGCACCTTTATCTCTCTTTGTTTTGATAGCACACGCCCAATAAAATGGCACGAATCGGAAGTCATTCAATTAACATTCTGTTACCCTCCTGGCCCACCTTCATCACCAATGAAAGTAGCAAACGTGGAACGTTCATTCGGAGACAAATGCAGCGTAAAAGCTGATTGAAAAACCATTGCATGCCATCTAAAGAGGCTCTGTGACCATCGAGCAAAGCTGTTGTTTACACCAGCTTGATAGCACACTCCCTTGGAGGACCCTTAAAGAAGGGGTGTGTCTTAAAAGCTGCTAAGATAGCTTGCTCGCGCTCGAAGGCTAAATTCACTCTAAAATGAACAGCCTCTTTCTGTGTGTATGTTAATAGTGTGACCGTTGTATCTGAACATATTACAAATCAATAAACGCTGTGAAACTACTCAACCTTTAAAGGATTCCTGGGTTCGTGTTCCACCTTTATAATCATGTACACACACACGAACAGTCGACTCAATTTTGCTCAGTCACGATTCCATGTTACCTTGAAGCAACGAGTATTGCAATTGTCGCTTCGCTTATCATGCTGTAACTATAACTAGCGCTATAATTCTGCCAATAACCGTAACTAAGGCGCAAAACTAGAAACCTTAGCCGTAGATTTGTACTAATATAACTCGATGGGAATGGCGATTTCTTTCAAACATCACGGAAGTTGTGCCGAACATCTCACATTTGCATGAGTTACAATCACGAACTTTATACAAAGGTTCTACGCAAAAGGTTTACTCAAAATGAGATTATTTACCTTTCTTTGGTAAGCTTGATCGCGAAACTCTCCCCAGAAAGCAAGCAGGATTCAAGTGCAAAAAACATATTACAATCGGCCGATCTATTTTCACTGTCAATCAAAATCTGCGTGCGCCGAACTTCACGAACGGACACGTGCAACAGGCACAACACACAGTGCAACTTTGAATATAGAGTCACGCGATCCGGTCACGCGAGTCACAAAAAATTCCTAGGTTTCAGAGATGAGTCTCGACAGAGGAAGTAGAACACTTGATGTAACTTGTATACAGAGACAGATTCCGTTTCAATTGCTTTGTAAACATTTACCTTTCAATGTAATATCGATGAACTCGAACGCTTGAATGATATCAAAAAAAGAATGATTTCACACTCAAATTTTGACTGCTATCATGGCTATTAAAACGTCTTTCAGCCTTATGGAGAACCAATCACGTATAAAAGTCATTTATACAGTGTTGAAGATAGACTGAGTCTCATGAATTGCAATCTTTGCTTTGCAACATTCAACTTTTGTTTTCGGTAAAATGCTTTGAAAAATGCACACAAAGATGAGAACTACATCGGAACAAAGACTAAAAAAAATTAATTCCATGTCAACGGCCGGAACATCACGTTTCCAATTCTGTCTTGGCCTGCACAAAACACGCTTAGAAGAGCAGTGGGAAATATTTATCACCTCAACAATTCCTTATCAAACAAATAAAAAAATAGCCTTTCGCAGAGGCAAAACTCAGCTTCACCCCAGTTTCTACCAAAGCCAGTCGCGTTTCTACGGAATTATAGTTAAACTCAGAAACAGCCTGCTCTGTCTCTTTTGTTGTAGATGAATGCATGAGTTGCAAAAAAGGGCAAAAAGAGATGGGGTTGGGAGGAGCTGGCAGGAACATATTTGTAGCTATTCGTGGCCCAATCGAGTTGCGTTACGTGTTACGAAAAAGAGTCACGTAACAGGTCACGCCAATTCAGGTATGGATGCGTACGTCACGCGCACGTCTATTCCACGTGCAAGCAGATTGTTCATTTTATCTCCACAATTGCGCAGTATCCCACTAATTAAAGACAAAATTGAAAATCTGGCATCCCTCAGTAGCGTAAAAATAACTGAAACGTTCATTATTCATGTGAACCCATTGGCAGTATCCCCTTGCACACCATCTTTCCAAGACGTGTTGCAAAAATGACTTGTTTATGCAATTCTAACAATCACGAAATACCATACAGATAACTGAGGCAGTACCACTTGTATTTATTTCCATTTGTTCTATAACCTTTCAGCTGCAACATTTTCTGAGTCTCTGAACAAAGAATCTTAGGTTTATTAATGGCCATGTAAAATTAGGATTTGCAACTATCTGGATAATAGGAAAGACCTCATTTGAATACTGATAATTTATAAATTTATTCTGTTTGTCAACATCACTAAAGTATAATCATTTAACAACACCTTGATAAGGAAAAACTGCATTCAAATCTTATTTCAACACACAGTTACACTAATATATATGACTAAAAAACTGGTTTCATTCATGACGTCTTCATTTGGTTCCCATACCAGATTTAAATCTAAGATGAACTCATGTAACCATGCATGAAATATAAACCTTGATACCGCATGCTAAACTAATAATTTTCATTTTTATTTCTACTTATTTATTTGTTTACTTGTTTATTTCTATCTTATTTTTATTATTGTTTCTAACTGGTTATTTTATTCTAACTTGTTATTATTCCGTATCAAGTTTTATTTTTCGTGCATTGTTACATGAAGTCATCCCAAATTCAAATCTTTTCTGGTGACCAACTGAAGAGGTCACAGACAAAACAAGTCTTGAAGTCACACGTACTGTGTAACTATGTATCGAAAGAAAATTCAAATGAAGCTTTTCCCAATCAAGATGCTGTTCAACAATCATACTTTCTTGCTTTGACAAGTAGAAATTTCTGAAGGGGGCATTTTTATGTGGTTTATATGTTCCCACAACGCTACAAAGCTAAGTTAAAGTGGGTGGCTAAAATGTCCATAGAGGGTGAAGCCATATTTTTCCATGTTTTCTTCCATCGACTAGAAGAGTCAAGTACATTTAAGAGACTTCCCATCCTTCACCATTTTCAGTAACCAGCTCAAAATGTTAATTCTCCACATTGCTGCTGTCCATCATTTCTTTCAACATCAGAGTTCTGAGAATTTGTTCATACATCAAGACAATATCTTCCAGTTGATGATTGTCATAATTCTCCTCACTGGTTTGATTGATAAGAGACGGACATTGAAAGGAGATACCAGCAGTTGATCACTTGACCTTCTCGGTCACATTTTTCCAGCTGTATGAATGCCACATACTCAACAATCAGCTTTGAAGAAAGTACATGTTCCTTCGATCACTGATCCTCACTGCTTTCCATTTGTAACAGTTTGGAAGTGATTACATTTACTGCATTTAGCGTTGGTGAGTTAGGAAACAAGTCAATAAAGGCTTGGCCATCTTCTAAGGATTGCGCTAGACTGGGATCCAATGGAATAGAACCTGAGAAGAGCGAAAAAAAAATTACTAAATTTCGAAGATCTGAAAGCAAGATATATAGCTAGAGGACAATACTTTGCTGAAACTGACTAACTTAAATGTCAAATTGAGCAGATCATATCAATGAGGATTTTCTACAATTTGCAGTGATCCTCAGTCTAGTTCACAAACAATCTGTTCTTCTATGTGATAGGCTTGAAGCTGCAAGAAGCTTAAGTTTACCAGTCAACAAGACCTTTGCTTTTCCATAAAACATACTTCGCTGTTTGTTTTTGTTTCTTCTACAAACTAAGATGGACATGTGCAGTAATTGGTGAAACAACATTTTGTTTTCCATCAAAAATGATCTAGATCACCCCTCCCCCTCTATTCTCCTTCCTGTGTTGTTTCCTTTTGATTGCCACATTCAGCAAACCACATTATATAAATAAGTATTTTTACCTAAAAATGGAACATCGCAGCTCTTTGCCAAGGCTTCACCTCCTCCTTTTGAAAACACATTTGTACATTCCTAAAAGAAAGAAAGTGGAATATTATTACATACCATGAAGATGAAGGTATGCTGTGAAAGTGGATCATGGTACTTATTTTAATATCCTTTTAATATCATATAAAGGAATAGCCTCCTTGAGATGCATTATGGACTTGTCATGCACTGTTTCCTCCAAAGAACATCTGCGTAAGAGACTAATCAAGGACGCACACCTAACGCAAGACACTTACACTGCAATGAGGACAGACAAATCCACTCATGTTCTCCACCACGCCCAGGATTGGGATTTTAGTTTTCTTGCAGAATGTTAGTTCTCTTCTGAC
>Ga0126338_10001727_pt1 | contig 14420 bp, 7 predicted proteins | sample OrbCmetagenome_2_FD_92529 | JGI IMG/M metagenome (GOLD analysis project Ga0126338, IMG submission 92529) | Coral microbial communities from Petempiche,Puerto Morelos, Mexico - Orbicella C C metagenome | ecosystem: Host-associated > Invertebrates > Cnidaria > Coral | place: Petempiche,Puerto...
ACAGTAGGATAAATTGCTCTGCAGTTTCTACATCAGTGTTGTTTGAAGAGAAAAAACTGAGTACGAACACAAGTTCATTACCGTACAGTTCATCCAGAAAATAAAACTCGCTTGAATTTCCACAACACAGCAAAGCCAGCAAAGTCAGCAAACCAGGCACTGTTTGCGGGAGCCAACATCGGTGTCATTAATGTTCAGTTTGTGCTTCTTCCTTGTTCAAGAGAATCCAAGAGGTCGACAAATAGCTTGAAACGACGCCGACATTTTCTTGAGTCTTCAGATGAAGAAGATTTGTGAACAATTTCAGTGAAGCGTGAAGCAAACGCTAAGTTTTTCGCTCAGTTTTTGATGGTTTTGACATATTTTTGACAGCTTTATGTCAACTTTCTGTTGGCTTTTTAGCATGAATTGTAATTGTAGACTTACATTGAAAAAAAATATGAGAAAATTTGTCGTGTTTTTCGATGAATTGTGAGTTTCTTGTTCGACGCGAAGAAATAATTAAATGACACTGAGATTTTATAGTAGAATCTTTTCTGTAGTTTTTCCGCGCACGGCAGTCTGATGTCATGTACTTGCGTCCTATTTAGGTTCAATCGTTAAGTGGTCATATGATAAAATGTTTATTGACTGAGTAAAGTCGGGCCGGACCGGAAAATATTTATCTCTCGGTCAAGACGCACGGACCTCGCTGCGCTCGGTCCGTACGTCCTGACCTCGAGCCAAATACTTTCTCGTCCGGCCCTCCCACTCAGTCAATAAGTACATATTATTTATTTACTCTCCGATTTCAGAGTAACTTATGCAGCTAATATCTCCAAGCATTTAACCATCAGATGAGAGATAGACCACCACACCTGGAACTATGTCCCCTACTCTTTTCGATCAGTGTGTGGGTTCTTTTATGAAGAGTTGTGAAACGGGGCCTACGGTTTATCGTCCTTATCCGTGAAGACTAGAAAGTCTAACCATTTACAGATGTCATTACCAAAGCAGCACTTTCTCCTCAATTATTTAAAGACCCTGAGTGTTGGTCCGGCCGGGGGTTGAACCCGCGACCTCACGCACGCTAGTCCGGTGCTCTACCACTGAGCTAACCGGCGGTAAAATGATTGAAGTGAAGAACTACTTCAATCATTACTGAAGTAATGATTCAAGTAGGTAGATATCAGACAGATAATCTCCCTTGGGAAATAGCTTACGCCTGTTTTGTAAATTGAATCAAGTAGAAAATGAAACTCATCTCTCGTTTCATTGTAGTACCCACTCTTTACAGAGGCAGGCATTCTTTAAAGAAATTAGTGAAATTAATAATACCTGACATTCAACGAGAATCAACATCAGGTATTGTAAAACTCCTCATGAACTCTAAAGACTATAATGAAAGCAGGCTGGTAATGAAGTATATCTCCTCATGCATGATTATACGTGATAAATTATTATCGAAAGGAGATGGTGTAACTTCCTACTACTACTACTACTACTACTACTACTACTACTACTACTACTACTACTACTACTACTACTACTGCATTCTAGGGGATGCATTTTACGTAGCCATGCACATCAAGGCAAACAGAATTACTTCTCTCGCGATTTAGTCGACCTGGCCTGTAAGAGCCACACTGTTGTGACTCACCAGCAGCGGGTTGCAGCATATTGGTATCGAATGGACTCCTAAGTCCAGAAAGAGGCGAGGAAGGCGTCTTGGCCAGCCTGTTCTTCAGAGGAGAAGTGGCATTTGTATTGTCTTCCGAATGTCTTCTGGGTGGTGCAGGAATTACTTGTGCTGATTTACCTTTCTCTTCAGGAATATCCAGTGGCGGAGAATCGAATGCCCTTCTGTTCTGATACTCAGGTGGTAATGGAGGTCCACTACACTCTCCCTTCTCCTCGAGATATGATACCTGAATGCTCGTTGTTGGACTAGTGGCGCTTGCAGCTGCAACAGATTCCTTCCGGCGAGGAGGAACGTCCGGTGGTTTCTCGACAGACCGGACTGTCGTCTCATTGTCATAGGGCGATGGCCCCTGAGCGGAAACTATCAGAGCTATTGAAGCCTGAGGTGGAGACTCTAACGAAACAGGTTCATCATAATGCACATCAGATCCGCCATTGTCGAGTCCCAGCTCTGGAAGAGGCTCTGGAGGACGTGTCCTGGTATCTGTCGGCTCCGCAGTAATGATGTCTTGCAAGGAGGTACTTTCGCTGTTGTTTGTTGGAGGGTCGCGGCAATATTTTGTTACCTATATTGAAATAAATTGACAAAAACTCCAGCGTTAGAAAACCACTCATCCAAATCGGTTTCAACAGCAATCAAATCAAGCATCTAGTTTCAACGTAGTTTCCTCGGGGGTTACGGAGACACTTACAACTTTCACGGTAACAAAAAACTGACAGCATTATAAATTTCATCTTGGAGTTTATAGCGCTATAAAAGAATAGTCCTAATTTGTTTTTTAACAAGAGATGGAGCTATGCTTACCAAGAACGTGGTTATCGCTATAACCGCCAGAAGAGCCGTACACCCAAAGGCAATTCCTGCAACAGCTCCAGTCGACGTACCATGACCGCTGTCTTTCTGAACTGCGTTAACTTTGTCGTTAGTTCTTTCGTCCCTATGTGGATGAAGCGTTGTGTTCGAGGCCCTCATTGGACACTTTATATTTCCAGCTGAGGATAGTTTCAAAGAAACAAAAGTAATGAGCATGTGAGCTTGGAAAGAAATAACGGTATAGGTAGAGTGTGAGAAAGATGGAAAGATGTTACTTGATGACACAAGCTATTCGCAGAAAAAGGCAAGAATTGATGGATAATAATCCTAAAAGTGAGTGACCGAGTGTGAGGTCAAGATGGCCGTATATTGGCCTTGTTTTCTTTTGCATGTAATAAAATACCTTCTCTTCCTCTAAAGCACACTTCTGAACTAGCACAGTAAGGCTTTTTTAATGGCACATCGTCTTTGTCGTTCTTACACCAATAGCAGCCAACGACGCCTTCACATGTTTGCGAACTGTTTCTTTCACTGCAGCGAGGATCAAAACATTTGTCTAATCCCGGGTTAGGATCTAGATCTTTGCATTTCATTTTAGGGACGGAAGAGCTGTGGTGACCAGTTTTCGCCTCTATCTCAGGCGCCAACCGTGGACAAATAGGAATGCTGAAAATAATGCAAAACAAAAGTAGGATTATGTAACACATTGTCTGACAAGCTTGAGCCACAGTAAAGCTTCGTACCTATTGATTATATGACACGACAGTCAAATCCCAATTTAAGGAGGCTATGTCACTATACAGACCTACCCTTGGCCAGCAAACGACTTTTTCCTCTCTCTTTCTCAAATCACTTTTTTAACGCACACATCGCTCGCACGTTACCGTGACCGTGGACAGAGATAGAAAAATCAAGAACGCGCTAAGAAATAATCAAATTCCAGGATTCGAAAAACTACCTTCTTGAAAAAAAATAAAGCTCTTTTGAGACGTTATTCTGTTGTTGTCCATTTTTGATAAAGAAGGTGACGGAAATCAAAGAAACGTCTAAATGTCAAATATTTCTAACCAGTGTCAAATGTAGTTTTAGTTTTTTAGCAAAGTAATTTTTTGATGTCAGGGTCCGCTTTTTGGTAATTTAATGACATACGATATGCTGATTGATTATTTGGAATGCAGTGCTTTATTTCAACTACATTTTCCCGCTTTTACAAAATTACATTGGCAAACCTGCTATCGGGGAATTGATTAAGGCAATAACGAAAATCCATGGAGGAGGTGCAGGGGCATTCACACGTCAAGTTGAGGAAGGAACATTTTGTATCCAAAGAACAGGGGCATGGCTCTGGAGTGCAGAAAAGCTCTCTGACCACGACTCCTGCGAATAAAGATTGATAAATGTCGATGAATTTATGGAATGGCTAGATGACTGACTGACCGACCGATCAGTCGATCGATTGATAGATCGATAGATTGCCTGGGTCAGACAGGCAGTCAGTCTGAAGGACAGGCCATAGACAGACAATCATTGACAGTCAAACAGACACTAAGATAGACAGACAACCAGCCAGCCAGGCAGAAAGTTAGACGAGCAGAACAACACCCATGCATTAATTGAGCAATCCTTTAAATGCTGTAAAAAACGGTTGAATTACGAACCTATATATGCGTTGGTTCCAATAATTTGCGCCATCTGGTATTTGGTGCATCTTGCACCACTTCTAAGAGTGTCCACTCCACCTAGTGGTAAGTGCACCTCGTAAAAGCTTTTCTTCCGAATCTCTTCTAGATCGCGGCATTCTCTTTTTATCAAGTATGTCTTCTTGATTAGATCTTCTGCGATATATTTGTCTTTCTCAGTAATATGCACGTATTCTGCATCTGATGCTGCAGTTGATGAGAGCAAAAAGTCTTCGTGCATAATGAGGAAACCAGCACTGTCCATCACGAAACAAGAATATGTTTTTGTCCATTTACACTTTGGGTAAACTTTGGTGAGTAATCTGTGCAAATAATAGTATAAAATGATGATTTGCTATGAGCCATTTTTTTTATTTTCTATTGTCAGCAAAAATGATGAGATTTGTCACATGTGAAAAACAACTTTCACCTGTGGAAATACGTCAGCGGAAAGTCAGCCGCCATTACTCCCAGAACCTCATCGTTTGTGTGGTGCATATGACTTGGTTCTCCGCGATACAACGCCCGCCCAGCGGTTATCACCACTCCAGCACCCCCAGAGTCCACGTATGGAGACGTAAGAGCAAGTAAACCCGTGTGGGCCAATGCTGTGCGATACCTAAAGACATTAAAAATTGAGAAATGATTTTGTTGCCACTGAAAATTCTGCCTAACAAATGTAATGCAAGATGGGTCATTAATGATCTTACCATAGCAGAAAAATACCAGAAGATTAATATTTATGTAACACACGTGATGCATATCTCTTACCAGGGTCTCTGCCTTGGATCGTAACCTTTGTCTTCCAAACAACCTGGAGTCCATCTAAGAACTCCATTTGATGTACCAATGTATCTCCAGACCAAATATTGTGTGAGCTCCGTTTTGTCACGCAACCACAGATCTTCCACTTTCCATGTCGCAATCACCGTGTCCCGGATGTCACTCTTCAAACCTGGATTTGTTACTGTTCCCGTTTTGTCCTTCATGTAAGCAGTTAGAAGATCCACGTCGGCCTTCGTCTCTTTCTTACTTATGAACTCAAACGGGTCCATGTAGGCTCCTGGAGCAAACTTTACCACTGTAGTGTCTGGCAAAAATATGTAACAAAGAGGAATGGCTGTTACACTTCGAGAATATGGTGCTTTATCGTGGTCTCTTTATCTCTTTTCTCACGGTGTTTTTCTGTCACCCATGGTATCTTTAAAAACGTTCTTGTACTGTTTGTACATTTTCCAACGGTCTGACTAACTTAAACGAGTCTCTGAGATCTAGAATTGTCACACAAGATAGTATCTTCTGATAAGATCTAGACAAAGTTGACGATTTTTCTCTTCTTGTTACCTGTCTGGTTGAGAAGCTTAGTTTATATTGAGCAGAGTTCAGGTGAAGATGTTCATCAATTTAACATTTTTGCAGGTTACTTTCTTCAGTGGTAATATGCAAAGGTTGTTTACCTTTAGCAGCATATGTTCCAAAGTGGGAGCATGGTTTCTCGGGATGAATTAAGTCGATTCGGTGGTATTTAAACGTATAGTCTGAAAAGGAACAATAAAGCCATCGCAACTTCAAGGATTTCGCTAAAAGGTAATGTGAATCAATATTTGGATCTGTATTCTGACAAGAACAATCCGAATAAAGGAGTGATAGCTGCTTTCACTTGTTTTCACACCTGCCCGATTAGTGGGTGGCCAAATGCATGTTTCAATCTTTTGGTTGACTGATTTGTTGGGTCTATTTATCAATTAGATTAACGTCACACTAGATTGTATTTGGCAGGTAGACAAAACGTTACAAAACGTAGCCAATTGATCTATATATATTGTCCAGAGGGGGGTCCTCGATAATATTGCCATACTTCTTCTTCATTTATAAAGCACACAACTAAATATAAAACAATGAACTGACACTGGCAGACATTAATTACAACATCAACGATACAGATAACGGCTCTTGAGGAACCTACCAGGAGGAATAGTGAGGGAATTTAGTTGATCCTTAGCGTGTGAGACAGGTACGACTACACCAACGGAGAAATCAATTTCAGCCAATGGCGCCCAGAAATACGTGCAGTTCATTTCGATGACCGTTACTCCATCTTTTTCTTTTTCCCCTCGAGGCAGAAATCGCTTGGCAACAAATGTCTTCGAGCCGGATTTTCCACTGAGTGAAAGGAAAACAAAACAACAAATTGAAAAATTAGGTACTTTACTTCAAGGTGACGAAGAAAGGAAAAGAGAATGAGGTTTACCATGAGTTCCATGTGGGAAGAAAGAGAAATATTTCGAGGAAGAATGACATAGATTAGTTACGAACAAAGAAACTTCACAATTTTCATCCAAATTTGATATTCACAGCATAATTAACCTAGCAATGATGTAATAAGAAGCAATAAAAGTGGACCTTTTCTCAGCTGGATGAGTTTTAAATTGTAATGAAATTGGACTTACTACAAGAAGTACTACTGTATTAAAATACTCAGCTTAAGCCCAGTCCATTATAAATGTTACTTCATACTAACTTTTTAATCGAGTCAAAGACATCGGTGAATTCTGTCTCCGTTTCCAAGGTCCTTATGTCTATAAAAAACGGCTCCCCGTACGCATCAGTTGGAATTGGTAAGAGTGGATGTATTAAGGTCCTCCCAGAGTTGCTCACGACAAACGCATATGTAGTCTGGCCTTGATTAAAGAATGTGATGTCTGATAATAGGTCCTCAACGTGAATATCGGTACCAACTACACCAATAAAGTTTCCTTTATGGAAACAAGGTAAAGTGATCGTGACCATAAGGCCTAAAAAAACAAAGAGATAGACTTTAAATTCAAACTGGTTATATTGTTAATTGGGATGTACAAACACTGTAATGCTTGTGCAGAAATCCGTAAAACGGCATGAAAAGCAAAATAATACAATCTAGTTAAAGAGAATGGTGACTGTATGGCTTTGTTTATTACATTTTCAAACGCCGGAACTTTACTTTGAAATGCCTAAATGTTCAAACCACGCTAGCTATCCTTTTAGCCACACAGTTCCTAGTGTCATATTAACCAATCGAGTGCACCACACAGATCCGTGTACAAGTGGTTTATAGTACCTGTGCCCAAAGCGTCAATATACGGGACAGACACAACCGGACTGAGCTGCTTTCCCAGAGCAAATAAGTTGTAGTACGTTGCCATTACACCTCTTAGGGTTTTGATGTCTTCGAGAAAGGTGTATCTTCCAGGCTGAAAATGTAAAATCAGAGTTCCAAAAAAAATTACATAAATAAATACACGTTTTCAAGCCAAACTGTACGTAATCATTTTCAAAGGTAAATATTTTTGTATCCCTAATGACAGCCAATGTTTATCGATATTTCTCGTATGTACCACATTCCTTGGACACACAGTTCCTGTATTCTAACTAACTGCCTAGCTTATATTAAGATTGATTTAGAGCTAGTTTCGAGGTTCTTGCTGTAAATCTTTAAACAAAAAATCAAGAATAAGGCGAAAACGTTTTATTAGGTATTTCCATTATGAGGAGACATAAGATGCTGACTCCTCTCCTGGACTCAGCAGTTGACTCGAGTTTAAAACTTAATTAAGAACACAGTTATTGCATAATATGTGATATTGGAACAATGGTTATAATGTTGATATACAGAGGCAACCTTTTTAGGTGCTTTATTTTATTCTTTTGATCTTCTAATTTATCTTATCGCTGATTGTGTTGTATTTTTCTTTTCATTTCGATGTAAATATGATTAGAATTTGGCTTATGATTTTCATTTTCATTTTTTATTTGTGAATAGTTTTTATAAATAATTTTGTAAAGCGCTTGTGAATAGCGTCGCGCACAAATGGCGCCAAGACAATTTAACCCACGGCGTGACTCAGACAAACAAACCATTTCATGCGCTGCTTCTTTGAAAGCGACGTATGGAGCACTTCAGCGCAAAATTCACTGAGTAATTTCGCACTGCACGCTGATGGCCACTCTAGCTCAAAATGTCAGAGAAAACTCCCAACATGTACCTTGGAATAATAAAAGTACAGAGATTGAAGGAGGGCGGCAAAGTATGATGGTAAATAGGTCTAAATACAAAGGCTGTTCATGCGTCGTTACGTCATTATTAGATCTTAGTAGAAAAATTATTATCATATGATTGTACATTATATATATATTATATATATATTATTATTACTACTACTATTATTATTATTATTATTACTATTATTATTATTATTATTATTATTATTATTATTATTGTTTTGCCAGGCAAGAGCGTCCCCATTATGTGAAATATTCTTTGAAACAAGATTATCACGGTTGAAAGGACAATTTAGTCAATCGAATTAATCCAGTCACGATTCACTGTAGAAATGTTCAAAGCGTCGCCCAGTGTACTAGCTATCCTGCTACAACTAATGTCATCTCATACACCTTTAGCGCTAGCGGCATTTTCTACGACTAGGTTTGGCGGTTTGTTAGTAATCCTAATATTTCATTGCAATATCGACTTGATATCTTTTTTTATTACCGGGATGTCTCCAACGGAGGTATTTGCTGGTACACCATATTTTGCTGTGTTTTGCTTGGCGATGTCCTCCAGGATTGCCTGGTCTGCCTTGCCAAATCCATACGTTAGAATTATAACAGAGTTGTTAAGTTCAAAGTTTCTATCTCTTATGGTCTCAAATATTAATTCCGTCTTCTCATCGGAAGGTGCCCCATCAGTCAGAAACAAAATGACTCTTTTCTTCTTTTCTCCCGATTCTTCAGAGATTGAGCGTTTCAGGAGACTGAAAGCTTTTTCAAATCCTATTCTGTACTGAGTTTGGCCTATGAATAAATGAATAAATGAATAAATAAAAATACTAAATAAAGTTATATGAAATCACACCTTAAAGGGCTCTCCCAGTTTCATATAATGATTAGTGTTGTTCAGCTGCAGTAAACTTTTTCTTTATCTCTTACCATAAGGTATCAGCCCATCGACATAATTTTTGATGCATCTGATATTTGCAGGGATTGCCAGGGCTAACCGTTCACTGTAGCAGCGGCTTTTGCTTCCAACGTCTCCTGGAGTTGACGCACGATTGTTGAATGACACGACCCCAACCTATAGAATTCCAACATATTTACATTTATTTGGTTTGTAAAATAAAGCTACTGTGTGTTCTACTGTCAGATGGGAAGAAAGAAATCCAAGACTAGGAAGAAGACTTCATGGCCTTGGGAAGTTTACTCAGACCTCTGGCTTGGGACACCCTCAGGTTAGGCAAGTAATACATTACTTTTTAATGATAAGGATCCGAAAATGGTGAATCAAACCCCTTATTTCCTTAAAAAGCATCGCGCAGAAGGATTCTCCCTCCTTGATTGTGGTGTTCAGGCAATACAGTTGAGTCGTGGAGAGTTGTTTTTGGTTTGTTCTAGAGCCTTCGGTGCCCATTATTTCTTTGCCTCAAGCAGGAAAGCACAAATTTTCTCGAAAACTTTCTTTTTCGCCATAAATCGATCCAATTGACCATTCTTAGTCTCTAACGAGCAAAATTTGGCTCGTGAAGGAATTCATACGTTTTTGGTTAACACTGACTAATTACCATGGCCAGAAATGCTTGACACGGGCTATTTTCCATCAGAGTCGACTCTCTTACTTCCAGCTTTATCCTAGATCACTCTTTTTCAACACTTTCTGTATCCACATATCACCTACCTGGTCTCTTGGGTTCATGGTATCCAACACTGTTTTTGCCGCTTCTTTAGCGATGTACAGTTTTTCTCCACTCATGGATGCACTTATATCAATAACAAGCACTACATCCTTGGCTTCAGGGGTGGCGGTTTCCACGTAGTACGGCCTGTAACGAGGATCGAACTTGTCACATTCCTCTTTGTCGTCAAACACTGGATAGACTGTCGTGACACCCTCCTCTGATCCAAAATACTGCCACTTCATGAAGGGATAAGTTTCCAAGATGTCTTTCATTTCCTGAAAAACACCGTCATCTAAATAGACTGGGTTTGGAGAAGCGCTGCCAGAAATCTTCATGCAGACGTTGTCGAGATCCACCGCGCAGCGAAATCGTTCGCTGTACTTCAGCGTCGATTTGTTGATGTGACAGCATTCTGTTTGCGGCGCGGCTTTCTCGGACCTGGCGTACGAGTCCTCGACAGCTTTCTTAAGGCGTTTTGTAATCTCAAATCTTGCCTTGAACTTGTCAGAGAGTTTCACTGCTAGATGTGGAGTGATCTCTTCTCCTTTGATTGTTGACTTATGGTACTGAAATCCATCAAAATAATTCTAAAAAATAAAAGAAAAACTCTTTGATCTTTTGTTGTATAACTGACGATGAATGAGCGTGACTGGCCAGCCTACCTTAAATATTTTCTATATTTCTAGTAAGCGCTACAGACGTCACAGTTTGAATGCACAAGTTTAATCATGCGTAAAAACGAGTAAACAAAAGTGATCGTGGGTGTGTGATGTGTGTGTGATTCAAAAAACTGTGGCGACTCGAATTCTAGAATTTGTACTTCCGGGCTCACACAACAGTGAAGCAGCTAAGGAAAAAACGCGGTAGCAACCAGCAGATCGAACTTTCAACGCTAACAAGCACTGGCCAAAAGTGAAAAACACAAAACTACGTATAATGAAGAACGTTTAAGTATTACAGAGTGGGTTGCATGATTTCCAGGGGTCACGGAAAAACGTGACACCCAAAAGCAAACAAAAGTTCTAGTCGCTACATTTTCCTTTAATGGAAAGAATAGCAAATCATCTAGAGAGAGGGTATTCTGCAGCCAAAGTCAACTTTCGTTTCACATTTACATGAAGCAGAACCTTTAATAAGTAGTGTCAAGCAAAACAATGCAGGTAAAATTAACAAGGGTAGTGCTATGACGTAAGGTTCTTCTATGTAAATTACCCGGAAACGTGTCGCAAAAAAAAAAAAATCGTTAGTGTCTTATCATTTGCGTGTAACGTCAGTCAGTTTAAACAAGTAGAAATAACATCAAAGAAGCCTTTAATAATCTCCATTTTTCAATTTAAAACAGAAACTTAAGAGTAACTGTTTGAATCGGTCACGATTACCTCTCAACAAACTCATTTCGCGACATTTCGTCTTTGAAATCGTATAACCGACCAAATATATTTAGTCTTGGGTGATGGAGTGAACAAGTATTGATGCGTATCATTACGCTGATCATATGCTTAAAATGAAATCAAACGTTTCAAAAAGAAGTTAGCCCTGAAAGATACATTCGATATAATATCTGCAGCAATTATTTAGTCTACTTTCAGGTAGAGGTCAATTTTATCTTTAACTGAAGTTTTTGTTTACGTTGGGCCTTGCTGTGCCAAACAAACGTAATTGCTTTCAAAGGAAATCTGACATCATGCCCCGGACCACAGGCACCACATCTTTATCTGTCCAGAAGGCTTCATACACCTAGCTAAGTTTATTCGCACCTTGAGTTGTGATGAAAAATCTCCTTATCCTCTTAACATGATACTGAAAAAAGTGACTTCTTCCGCCGATTCCGGAGGGGAACCTACCTGCATTTCATCCACTCCAAGGGCATCACGGGCAAACGTTTGCAGCTCTCTTCCCATAAGAGTGGGATCCAGGAGGTTTGCGTTAGCTTCGCTGGTGAATATGATGCAAAAAGAAAGAAAAAGTACGGCGGAAATTGCGTTTCCGGGCTGGTGATAGCTAGCAGCCATTTTCGCTTCCATCGTTCAGTAACCAAGCAACTTTAACGACTGCCTCCCACCAAACTAACTTAAAATTACAGTGTAAATATTTATACTTCATTTTATTGTTATGAAGACAATTTTCTTCTATTATTGGCTCAAAAGGTAACTGCATGAGTCAACTTCTAAAACGAAAAATCTGGGGAAAACCCTGGCTTGAGTGTTGGTGTTCCGGTGTTTTTTGTTTCGAGATTATAGTGCGTGTCGTCCGCTGCACATTGACAAAACACTCATTATTGAAGCTTACATCTCCGCTGAGTCTTTTGTACAATCTCTTTGTTGTAGTTACGTCATAATGATGACATTTTATTAATATCAGTTCGGTTAGGTCTCCACATGAGTCAGCTACTATTAAAAAGGGAAAAACCCCAGTTACGGTTTATTGACGTTCAAGATGTTTATTTTCTGCTTATGCCTGGCATGACGTAGGTGGAATCAGTCTTGCGTGTTCAGTTGAACTGAATGACCACATAAGTGCAAAAACGAAATGCACTGAGCTGACCAAATATTACAATTCTGTGTAATTTTCCCGTGTTATCAAGACATTTTTTTTGGCAGCGCTTTGCTCATGGGGTATACATAAAATCTAGCCCACTCCATACACTGCTGTTTCATGAACCTTACTATATATTTCCGTCGGGCGAGTAGTTCTATTTTTACACATGTATGGTAATTCGGCACATTTATTTAGATACTCAACAGACCGACCCATACGTGGGAAAATTACAACTTCAATTTGCGCTGCGAGTCTGGGTCAACATGAGAGAGAATCAAGAACAAACAACTGAATTATTCGTCCAAGAACACATTTGTTGAGGTGTGATTATTAATTTGCCAAAAATCAACCTAAAACTGTCTTTATTAGAAGAAGATTTCGGGAAACTCTGTTTAAATAATTTCCATGCTTCAAAGGTTTGAAGATTGGCAAAATCATTGCCTGTTCACACGGCAACATTTCCTGTTTGAAGGAATGCTGCAGTATACTTCCTTTCCACGTGGTGTTTTGGGCCATCGTTTTCTTTCACTCTGTTCCTTATCGTGTTTCTCTTTTAGTCCCCTTCTCCAGAAGTTTCATAACTAGCTTTTGGAAAAAAGTAAACGTTTATATTGGTCGTGCTGGGTTACACTTCCGCTGTGCCCTTTACCGCTACCATCTCGCCTAAAGCTAAGATATTTATGTTATTTACGAGATCGCAGCTTCAAATTAAGACCATACACTGAGATTCGCGGCTGATGGATAAGATTGGAGGCCCTGCTCAATTCCCTATTGACGATCTCTCTCCGCTCTACTAAACTGAACTAATATATAAAGAAACCAACATATATTAACGTGGTTACGACCCATGTGCTATACCCAAAAAAAAAATCTTGCTTAGTAAGCAAGCAAGCAAGCAAGCAAGCAAGCAAGCAGGCAGGCAAGCAAGCGAGCAAGCGAGCAAGTAACTTTATTTAACCAGGGTAGCCCATTCAGCAACGAGGCTAGTATCCATAGAGGCCCTGTACTTCAAAAGGTCTCAACTAATGTCTTGTGTAAAGAACTAACAAAACTCAAGCTGACTAAGGCAACGGGGCTTGATGGCCTCACAGCGAGACTTCTGAAGGATGCAGCGCCAGTTATAGTGAATCGGTCACGGATCTGGTTAACCTTACTATTTCAACCGGAGTGATTCCATCTGGGAATCTTTACTCCAATTGTACGTCCGCGGATAACATAGACATGGTTTTCTTCTCTTTTTTTCTTTTTCATTTCCTTGCTTTACTTGCCCTAATAGACATCGTCATGAAGTATTCAGCCTGCATGATTTTATTTTCTACGCAAGCATGACATTTTGAGAAAGCTCATCAAATTTCCGGAAACAGGGGTGCATTCTACACTGTTCATTATCAACTGATTGATAGTGCATATTTTCGGAATGATTCAGCGGGAGCTCTGATGATTGCATGTGAAAAACACCCACTACGAGAACTTTAGAACAGAAACGATACGTCGAACATCCGTGGAATGAAACGAAAGAGAAGAACATGAGTTATTATTTATCCACGCAGCTAGCTACGTTTTCAGAACACCCCCTTCACCATGAGAAGGCAGGAGACGAAATGGTAACGGAGAGTTGTCAACTGCATTGGGGAACAAGAGTCCTCCATGGAACGCTTCTCAAAATATACCCAGAGATAAATACTTTAACGCGGTTCAAAAGTTGTTGTTCCAAAACAAGTGTTAAAACATTGCAGTAGTACAAGTCGACAATGTACTAGACGTGGGGAGGGAGAAGTCAAGACAACTTGCATTTGCTGGCGAGACAGTCAAGAGTCCCAACAATTTGGACTGTAAAAACGAGATACAGCTTTCAGTTTCTTTTTCAACCCGGTTTATTTCAACCTACTACCAAAATGCCTTAATTAAATACCTACTGCAAATTGATAACTACAGTATATAAATAATTCCATCTTTTATGAGAAAAGCAGAATAGTGCAAATTGTCCACTTCATTTGAACA
>Ga0126338_10001728_pt1 | contig 14416 bp, 3 predicted proteins | sample OrbCmetagenome_2_FD_92529 | JGI IMG/M metagenome (GOLD analysis project Ga0126338, IMG submission 92529) | Coral microbial communities from Petempiche,Puerto Morelos, Mexico - Orbicella C C metagenome | ecosystem: Host-associated > Invertebrates > Cnidaria > Coral | place: Petempiche,Puerto...
ACAAGAAGATCTGTTAGATCTTATAACCGCGCTTTTAAAATTTAACTGTTTCCTTAGCACCACAGTCGCAACGCAGTGCTCATTCCAAAGTAATCCTTGATGATTCATTGATTACTGTAGACACCACATCACGTGATCAACGCAAACTGTATTACTGCACCATCAGTCGTACTCGTAGCCATTGTGAAATCTCTGATGATTTTATTTGTCACATAGCGAAAGTGAAAGCTGCAACGCCAGCGCATTCCATGGCGGATGTAATACCTTTTTTTTTTGCATATTTATTATTTACCTTCGAATCCAACGCTTCGATAAAACCAAAAGAAAATGTATTTTACCCACAACAAAGAAAACAATATCTGTAAAATTGTCTGTGTATTAATGTAATGTTTCAACAGCTTTTGGTGAACAAACATCACACGTTGCATGACTCGAAATTTGGCCGAGCGGAGGTCTGTGTCTGGTCACCAACAAAAAAAATAATAAAATAAACCACGGGTAAACCACGAACCGTGCTCGGCCCATGGCCACGCGGTTAATGAGAATTTATATTTTGACATCAGGGTTGAAAGTGTTTGTAAGGAATTTAAGATACAAATGGCAGGGGTATTTTGCCGAATTCCAAATGCTGAATTCACTGTTTGCTTGTGGTTAGTTTTGCTCATGTTCACTTGCAGTTAGCTTTCATTTGTTGGAAAGGGCCAAATACAATATAATGAGGTCCTTTCCAGCAAATGAAAGCTAACCACAAGCGAATTTGAGTTAAACTAACCACAAGCAAACAGTGCATTTAGCATTTGGCGTTCTGCATTTGGCGTTTGGCACTCTGCAAAATACCCCTGCTGAGATACAAACAGTTATGATCGTGGTTTGCACATTTTTATTTTCCCTTATTACTTCAAATCTGCTACTGAAAAGCTTACCGTTATTATTTCCTGTGTCAATAACATTACAAAATTCTCTCTTGTTGAGCAAGTCCACCTCCACACGTTTCCGTTGTATGAATGCTGAAATCCTTCTATCAATCTGAATTATTAGACACGGGAAAATACATTAAAGAAATAATCTGAGCTGAAGTTATTGTACACAAATGCAAATAAATCATTAAAAAAATTTAAATAGTGTCACTGTCCTTGATTAAAAATAATAAATAAACATTAAACAACCAAATAAATAATTTGTGTCATACCTCTGACTTTGCAGCTTTGACTTGGATCAATGAACTGTCCAATTCTTGAATGCCATTTGAAACTACGGAGTATATATTACAACCAGCCCACCTTTAGCAGGGGTTTCATTAATGTTTTTAGCAGGAGGGCAACTGGTTTTCACAGGCGGGCAAAACTATTTGAACTGAACTTCTTTATAAGAAAAACCTTCCTGTAGATGGTTAACCCAACTGGGCAAAAATGTCTTTTCAGCTGGTCAATTTGCCTGGTGCCTGGTGGGCACCCAGCCCTTAATGAAACCCTACTTAAGTTATCCAAATAACACCAAATTCAGTGGTTTCGTTAATGAAAATAATAATAATGATAATCAAATAGAAGCAGCTATAAGACCACAAAGCCAAAATTTGCTGTTCCTCACCCACCCCATGGAAGGGTCATGAGGGATGGGATCTCAAAGTTAAACTAGAACAATTTTCCAGTTCAAACCAAAAACCTTCTGTGGGAAGGGTATGGATATTTTCTGGAACAACAGTGTTTGATTTACTGTACAGGCTAATAAGTCTGGGAAGCATAGCTCAAATTGATTCAAGTTCTAATAAATATATATAAAGCTACCATCATTCTGCTCCTGTTTATTATCTGACTTCATTTTCTTGGCTGCAGGAGTTGTCAATGTGTCATCAGCAGTTTCTGATTTGTCAACCCTGGCACCACAACTGTCCTGTTAAAAAGGAACAAATTGGTCAACACATGTGTGGGAAGAAGTCAAAATTAATTAAAGCAACTTTGGTTTACCACAGGGTCATGTTGGAACCCATACATGTGTATGGTCAAAATGTGTTACCTCATGGTAATACGGCTCACTCATGAAATAATTTTTATAAACCACCCTGATGAAGATAAGGTAGGTGGGTAGGTAGGTAAGGTAGGTTGGTAGATAGGTGCAGTGGCCTCATGGTTAGTGTGCTGTCCTCCAGATCGAGCGGTCTGGGTTGAAGCCCTGGCCAGGGACATTGTGTATGTTGACTGTGTTCTTGGGCAAGACACTTTACAGAGTAACAAGCCTTGCCCAAGAACTCAACATAATGAACCTCTTGATCTGCGGTCTAATGCACTAATCATAAGGCCAGTGTGTCTTCCAATCCTGGTAATTCGAGGAGCAAGTTACCCACATCTTGAGCCCATCTTGGGCAACCTCCACCCCGCTCGCTCCAGCATTTGTGGTTGTGTCCTGGTGTACTGGTACATAGAGGGAATAACCATTGTACTCCTTTCTTTGTGAACCTTTGTTTAGCTGTTGAACATTGTTGCGTCTTTTGTATTAGTTCTTGTGAACCGATACACGAGGACAGAACCGCATTTGTGGCCAGGTTACCCTGAACAACTATCTCAGGGTTACCCCACAATGGATTTATAACACCCCTAGCAGGGTTAGTAGCAATACTTCATTTATTATTAACATAATTTAATGGGTTGATTGATTATCTGAACTATACAACTTTGACCTTTAGAAAGCTGCTCACCCAAAGTACACAAAGAAAAAGACTTATTACCTGAACTGATTTAAAGTCCTTTACAAGTTGAGAAAGATTTTCCGAGACTGCCAACTCATTCACTCCAATTTTATGAATTTTCTCACAGCTGAAAGTCAAACTCACAACATCTGAAGGTAAAGACAGCTGCAAGGAAAAAAAAAAGAAACAAAATGAATCTTTGACACTTGTTGTATTCCCTAAAAATAACTAAAATGCATTACCTTTTGAATAAAACCCTCTACTAAACGGAAAATCTTCACCAAAACATTTTCTCGTTCCATGTTTTTCACCGATCACAAACAAATTCTCCCAAGAAAAACCAATTTGCCAGGCTACAAAGTGAAACTTTGCGCGGTCGCTCAGCCATCTATGCTTGTTTGAGGCAAGATGTTTTACCATGTAAGTCTTTCCCTCAATCTTTGCCCTGAAAACGGCGATCTTTTGGTGTTTATAAGATAGTATATTTTCAGCTAATTATTGTTTCCTCCTTAGATCTCGTTGGAGCACGAAATTTTGCTTCATCCACGATATTTTGGTCCAAACTTGCTGCAAACAGTGAAGCAAAAGCTATTCACCGAAGTCGAAGGAACTTGTAGTGGAAAGTAAGGTTTTAAGTGTTAGTTGTCTCAGTCTACTTAGTTAAAAAAAGTATTAGAAGTAATAATTCATACATGGAGGAGAGCACAGTGTTCTTTTACACATGCAAAGCTTTCATAATCATTGGTTCAAATGACTTATGCATGTGTTTTTAGGTATGGGTTTATTATAGCTGTCACCACGATTGATAACATTGGTGTGGGCCACATCCAACCAGGCCGAGGATTTGTTGTCTATCCTGTAAAATACAAGGTAAATGGAACTTCTAAGCCCGTTCAAACAAGCTAAGAGAGTATCTTGGTAGGATACTATTGTAAAAGTTTTTTTGACAATGTAGAAGTTTAAGTGAATGAAATGATTGGATGTTTCTTTTAATGTGGATCACATTTCTTTTTCCAGGCTATAGTTTTTAGGCCTTTCAAGGGAGAGGTATTGGATGCAGTTGTTACTCAAGTGAATAAGGTATAGAAGAACTTCAAATGGCACATGTAAAATAAATCCTGTACTTTTTTATTTTAAGAAATGTTCATGTGCTCTGTATGTGTGTTCTTATGATTCATGCACCAGACTCTGGATCAGTTAATTCTTTGCTTGCTCAAGGTTACTGGGAAAAAAAGCTTTCTTGGGAAATTCAAATTACCACAGTGCTGTAAGAGAGGTACTGTTCAGAATAGTACAGTGTAGTTTCGTCCCCTGACATTGATTTTATTTACACCCTGGTTAGGTCTACATTATGGAATTAGCAGTGGGCGATAATGGGGCCAGATGATTGCCCTTCCCACCCCACCCCTCCAATTCCTTGAATTAAACCAAACTTTAACCTGTACCTTTTACTCAACATTTTTCAGGTTGGATTGTTTACTGAGATTGGTCCTCTGTCATGCTTTGTGTCAAGACATGTAAGTACAAATAACTGTCAAGTTTGTTATCCAGTCATAAAATAGTGCAGATGAGTATACTCTGACAGCTGTTATGCCATCATGGCACGCTCTGATAGAAGATGTGCAGTTTGCATGTGAATTATTACAACTCTTTGAGTTTATACAGCACTTAACTTTGTCCACAAGGGGCCCTTGTGCAAGGAAATATAGACAAAGTGTATGTGATACACTGATGCAGTACCTTCTATCACTCAGTTCCGGTCCTAATATCGAATTGTAATGAGCATGACACATGTATGATGCATTTTTTTGTTTGGTAAAAAAAATCTGTAGAGGAGGTTCAGAACCACCTTAAATTTTCGTTCCTTGGTGATGTGGGATTTGATAAACAGCAATAGGTATCATGATTTCTATTCTTCATTTGTCTGGACTCAAGCCTTGTTATCTTAAACTTGTGTTCGCATTATTTCCAGTCTATCCCATCCGATATGGAATTTGACCCAAACTCTAATCCACCATGCTACAAAACACAAGATGAGGTACGGTATTGCAAAATTATTACTGCAGCACTCGGCTTTTATCAAGCTTATTAAGAACATTGTTTGCTCCTTTTATTACTTGTCCCATGCCAGTAGTGCTAGACAGTCTTGATTTCTCCAAATCTGTATCATTTGATGTACATGTAAGCAGACTCTGGAGGGGGGATCTGACAGTGAGAGCTGTGGTCCCCCTTGCATCTTAGAGTGTTCAACTGGAATCCTTAAATTTTGTCCTAGAATGCAGGAAAAGGCATTTCTGATAACCTACTGAGATTTTTAGATTTCCCAGAGATTTAGGAGAAGGTTTGGGGGATTCCTCTAAACTCCCCAAGGGTTTTACACCTGCTAGGTTGTATCTGCCCTTGAACTTCTCCACCACAAGGAATGAGTATCCACCTTCTTAACTTTACTGGGTGTAGTGCCTCATCACATGTGTTTCTAAATTATTTCTGTTTACAGGACATTGTAATACAACAAGATGATGAAATACGTCTCAGAATTGTAGGAACAAGGGTTGATGCTAAAGATATTGTAAGTACATGTATATAGCTGTGTGTGTGCATGTACTGCTCAACTCCACATTTGAAGTGATCTACGTGTACTGCAGTGAGAATTCTAATCCAATAGTTCAAGGCAGGTTCAGGTTGTTTACTCTACCAGCACACAGCTCTGCTTAAATATGCAAATATTTTCTCCTGTAAAGTAATATGATGCAAGCAGAGATATGCAGTCACCAGTAAAAGTGATTTGGCCTGCGTGTGGGTTGTCCATACAGCATGGGCAACTCTGAACATTCACAAACTGATGGCATTTTCAAATTCGTCCAAGAAAATTCAGCTCAACCAAGGTGGTATGATAAAATACCTTTTGACAGAGTTAGGTTAGGCAGAGAGGAGAATATTAAGCTCTTGGTAATTTACATACACCTCCCTGCACTCAATCTGTACACCATGGTCCTTCAACAAAATAACAATTTATTTCATCTATTTACAGTTTGCCATTGGTTCACTTATGGATGACTACTTGGGTAAGAGCCAGTTGTCATTTATCTTCATAAACTCCACAGATTTTCTTTTTAAACGTCCTCTTGTTGTTGTTGTTGCAGGTCTTGTTAGTTAACAGAGCTTTCCTTTTTGATGGTGCACCTCATGTAGTTAGATCCTTTCAGTGGCAGAGGAAACATTCATTAATCAAGATATCAGAAAGAGCTGAAAAGCATGGAGATGTTTTCTTGGCAAGACATGTTTGTCCATTCCACGTCAACGGCATATTTTTGTATCAGGCTGTTTTTCCAGAGTGATGCAAATTATGACTGTTTTCCTATCTGGTTCAAAAACATGTTAAAATATTTATCACCCTTTGATGAAAACAGTTAGACACCATCACTACAGACCATGTAGCAGCGACCAAAGATGTCTGCATAAACAAAGTTTTAATCAAATGGGTAAATTTAAGATAGTTGTGGGTTTTCAGAAAGAAGGGATGAAAAGCACTATTATGACAAGGTGTCACACACAAGATGTTGCACTGTATCATTCCAAAGGAAACATCATGTTATATTACATGTATTTCTTATTATCAAAACCCCCTGGGAATTCCCATATGAAAAGGTCGGGGGTGCTCATTGTCTCGCCAAGGGGTATAAATCAAGGATTCTGATCTCACTTAGGGTGTTCATGACGAAATGCCACTATTTTAGCTGTCAAAGTATCTTTTAGAGTGCACTCAAAGAAATAATGATAAAAACACGCTATTATTTTCATTTTTAGGCTACATTTCCACTGGTCTCTCGAGTCCAGTCCACTAACGCAGGCTCCTTTCTCTAACAGAGGCTGGTAATTGAGCCTATTCCACTTTAAGTGGTATCTTTTAGGGATCAAATAAAGCTTGAGGCACACCTACATTGTCTTCTTTAGGGGTGAAATTAAGTTTTCTAAGGAACATCTCTGACCTTTTCTTAGGGCAGTTCCCCCACCCCTGGGCAAAAATGATACTTATCTTCTGAATCAGAAACCTTAAGGAAGTAAATCTTGAGTTTGCCACTTATTGTAACAAAGGCAATTGGTCTGACTGCATTACTTGTGTTAAAATTTAGTTCTTTTATTCGCTTTGTAAAGATTTGTAAATTTTTTTTTTCAATATAAACATCTTCAACAGACATGTACACATGTACCATTTAATAATGGGCAAATGTCTCTGATAAGAACAGATAGAAAATACAAAAATATAAACTTTGATTTTTTAATTTACTAGTAAATCACTGTAAATGCATCCATTGTCTTGTTTATTTGGTTGTTTTAAGTGATGATTTCACAGGTGATCTAGCTAAAAGTTTATGGAAAGAAAACCTAAACTGTATCACAGTGTTGTTTTGTGGACATGGCCTCAAAGTCATTTTTGGTATTGATAAGAGGTAACAAAATCGCACCAGCTACTTGTAGTTTTGAAAGAGTTACTGGTACTCTTAAACAACATACAGCTGTTGGGATTTTGCACACAAGTACTTTGTTTCCATGAACCAGGATAAATTTTTGTTTGTCATTTGAGGTTTAAACAAGCTGAGCAAGCACCTATTTTTTTTTTTTTAAGATGACCACCCCTGTCTCTTTTGGGAGTTGTACCCTTCTGTCCCAGAAACCAGTATGTAATCAGTCTTGCTAGTCATTGCATTAATTTCTTTACTGGCCAATACTTCCAGAACAGCATTTCCATATTGAATTTGGATTCCAAGAGAAGCCAGTGTATGCAGTTATTTGACAAGACCACGGTCACATCACAGTCTTCTTTTGCCATGATCCTTTGCGAACTTTGGGTTCGGCCACCATCACTTTAATGGGCATACCGCCAATGACCTGTGATTACAAACAAAAATTGTTAGTGACAATTATGTTCAAAGAGGGAGTGCTTCACCTGGTTTCACATCTTGCATGTTGAGCAAGTGTTGTGTATGACACCAGCAGAAAGAAAGCACACAGGCATTCAGTTAGCTGTTAACCTAATATCTTTAAATAAGATATCTGAGGTAGTGCCATATCTATTAATCGTAGAAGATGCACAGGTGACATGTAAACAAGCTCTCTACAAGGACCTGACAGGAAAAGAGGGGAAAAACTGTCACGCAATCTTGAAAAGTTGCGTGACAAGTTACATGACAAGTTGCGTGACGAGAAGAAAAGGTCAATTGCGCGCCGAACAGGTGGTTCGGCGTGGCTAATTGTACTTTTCTTTCTTCTCCTAGCTCTTCTTTCTCTCGCGCGCTCTACGCTCTTTCCCGACTTATCTTAGAAGGTAGAAATCTAGGAAAGATCAAAGCGACTCTGCTAGTAGTCCCCTTAGTAAGGTATCACCAACGTTAGAACCGTAGTCTCGGAAACTTGCGCCCCGTATGTGGCGTTGATTTTTCTTACTTCACATGTTTATTTCAATCAATTAACCATCTTTTTATCGCATGTTACAGTTGCAAATTCCCTTCTCGAAAATGAATTTCACTCTGACTTTCACCCTCGTTTCCCGACCAATGTGATATCATGTAGTTTTACTTTGGACTTTCCTCTCCCGCCGATGTACACTAATAGGGAGTTTTAGCAAACCACGGTGGCGACGGCGGCGAGAGTGTCACCGAACAAAAGGTTTAATTATCGGAACAATGGCTGTGCACGTGCGTTTTGAAGCTTGGTACATTTCTTTGCCGTCCTCTGCAAAACAACAGGGACCTTACGCAAAACACGACGGCAACAGCAACGAGAACGTCACCAAACAAAAGGTTTAATAACCAGAACAATGGCTGTGCACGTGCACTATAATTCTTGGTACATTTCTTTGCCGTCCTCTGCAAAACAGCAACGTGAAATGACCATATTCTGCGTTGTCTGGAGAACGTGAACCACAACGGCTAATTTTTCGTATTTCTATTTGGAACTGAACGCATTCGTAGCATATTCAGCCGGGGCAAGTTTTAATACCGACAGACACACTGGACAGTTTCAAATATATGCGAAATTCCAAGGTAAAATAGAACCACATTTTTTACTTGGCGTCGTCCTCGCCGTCGCCGTCGCACATGCGTAAGGTCCCTAACAACGTGAAATGACCAAATTATACGTATTCTGGAGAACGTAAACTGTTGAACGCACAAATACCGAGCGGCGACACGCGTACTTTGCCATCACCCAACTTTCCCCAGGATCTAGGTTAGATATGGCCTATATACAGACGTCTAATATTTCCTTTGTTGCGTGAAGCAAAAACGAAAAAGTGATCATAAGGACGGAATTTCCCCAGAGGGTAGGAAATGGAGGAGGTATTTTCAGCCCAATTTATAACGGAAGAGAGGGCAGCGTTTATTACAGATTGATGTTAGAGGGTAGAGTACGAGAAATCGAAGATAAACATTGAGTAAAGCGAGTGCAGAGCACGGAACGCAAGGGAGTGGGGGCGCTGGCGACTAAATTTCTCCCGTGACAATTCTCTTTGTACAAAACAGAGAACTGTGGCGGGGGGGGGGGGGGGGGGGGTCCCCCGCCGTTTTTTCTTTTCCCCCTCCTTTCCCCCTCTCTCCTTCTCTCCGCCTTGGCTATTTACGTAAGACAGGGAGGGGGGTGGGGGGGGGGGGGGGGGGGGGGGGAGTTACATCGTGTTCGTTGCTTTTCCCGTTCTTTCTCGCTTCTCTCTATGGAATCATGGAGTTTGACAAAGCGAGCAAATCACGAAATGTTCCGGATGATTGCCGACGAATACGGTTTGTGAACTGAGTAGTATCCTTTGGACACGTTTAGATTGCCATTCTCATGTAAGAAAATAGCTCACTCAGGTTTCTCACCTTTCCATGGAGCTGTTTTATTGCCCTTTCTGCGCTGACACTGTCCGTGTACTGAACAAAGGCACAGCCCTAACAAGAGAAAGAACGTATAATACGCAAATACATGAACATAACGATAAAAAAATGAACGAAAGAGAGCACGTTTGAGTCACAAATGAAGAAACGTGTAGAGTGAATACGTAATAAGAGACCGGGAAGGAATCGGATTTTAATAGTACAAAAACTTAAGCAATAAAGAACTGTCAAATACTTGTGAAGAAAATAGTTTGTGGCAAGTCTAACCCGGCATTTCGTCTCGGCCAAGAGATTCTTCAGAGACCTTTCAGTCCTTCCAGACTTTAACAGCAAACATTAGCAAGCAAAAACAAAGGGAGGGGGGGGAAGGAGGAAGGAAAGAAGGAATGGGAGTTAAGGGAAGTGAAAGGAAAAAAGACGATGGAAAACAGAATGACTGAGAAGGAAGAAAGGAAAGAAGGAAAGCTGTGAGATTCGGTGAGACAAAGTGAATGACTAATACCTTAGAAAATCCATTCACATCGCAGTTCAGTTTAACCTCCGCAGTCCCAAACACTTTAAACTCGTCAAGCAGCTGTGTCTGTGTCACATGTTTAGCACACACTACATACAGTCGACTGTTATCAGCCACGTAAAGAAAACCAAACACTCCCAGATGGCCTCGTACCCCACGAGCGCGAAGCTTTGAACAAACGGACTTTATCTGCGTAAGGGCGAAAACACCAATTAAAGAAAGCTTGTCTAAAAGTTGTTTTAGAACTCGAATCAGCTTTATAGCTGACAAACGAGTTACAGAGAAAAACTGTCTTGCTATGTTGGCGGCAAGTGATTCACTTAGCTGTTTATCAGATTTAAGTTGATAAAATGCTTATTGACTGAGTGGGAGGGCCAGACAGAAAAATATTTGTTTCGAGATCAGGACGTACGGACCGCGCGGAGTGAGGTCAGACCGGATGGGTTAATAGTTGGCTCTTAGTCAGGACGCACGGACCGAACGCAGCGAGGTCCGACCGTACCTCCTGACCTCGAGACAAATATTTTCCCGCCCGGTTTTCCCACTCAGTCAATAAGCATTTTATCATATGACCATTCGCATTTTACTTTCTATTTTTTGATGGAACGAGGACGCAAGCAGGGCTTTACAGCATCAAGTTGATAAACAGCTAAGAGCTGAACGAAACCCTAGTCTAGACTGAAAATAAAAGTGGACACGTGCAGCTCATGCCTGCCCCGAGCAAAAAAGACTTCTCTATCCTGCTCGAAAGATGTCTGAAATTAGACCCGAAAATTTCTGTACACTGATGACGTAGCTCTACCGAGATCGCTTCAGCGTCTATGCTTGGCTGATACTTGCCTCGCGAAAATTGAAAACTGAGCAGCAACCAATCACGGGTCTTTACACAACTATGTCACCACAATGGAATTTTTCGCGCCAGATCTCGAGCGTGTGAATACAAAATCAAAAGGTCTCACTCAGGCCCAAATTTCTTAAAATATAAGTATTGAAAGTCCATCAGAGGGAAACAGAAAGAAAACAAATACTATGGTGTTAGGTTAGCGCATAAAATACTGTTCTTACCATTGCGACTTTCTGGTCATGTGTAAGCCACTGAATCGCTCTTCTTGGATTCTGATCACTGTGGCTGTTCACCGGAAAAAAAAAATGCAAACAGTAAAATTAGTCGAACAAAATAAAAAGTAATGTGGTATTAAACATAAAACCAGAAGGTTCACTAGCGAAAAAACTAACAGTAAGTAGTGAATTTTTTTTTTTTACTAAAACGAACGGCTCGAACAGAAAAGAAAAGCTACCAAACATTTTTGTAAATTTTAATAACCGGGCCAAATAAAGCCTTCGCACCAAATCTGATTTGCCAAACATTTAAATATCTATTCGACGACGAAGAAGTTCTTTATTTTCAACCAACCAGAAGAAAAAGCAAAATCAATCGTTTATACTTCGTCTGCAGTTTCTCGGTGCGTTTTGCAAAACTGCCTGCGCATTCTTACGCTAGCGGTTTCAAAGTTTTATTTTAACTTCGCATTGGTATTTTAGTTGCAAACTGACAGTCAAATAAGATTGATTTTCTATAATTACCCGGTAGGCTTTCTTTACCTAGCTTTTTCACACAAAGTTTCCCGTTCATCGGCTGAACTCCTCTTGTCGACTCCATTGTCATTTGCAGTAACACTAATTTCATTTGGATCTTGCCCTTCTCCGAACAGAGAAGGTAAAAGTTCATTTTCGCTATGTGTCCCTTTCATATCCAAACTCGAATGACTCGAAACTCTCAGAAAATCAGTTTCGTCGTCTAGTTTAACGCTGAGCTGGTTTCTTGTGCTAACAGCAGGACTACAGTTAATCTCATTTCCATGTACAAGTATTATTCTGTTCTCCGCTGGCTGCGTTTTAGTGTGTTTGTTCACTGAAAGCGGATCAGATGTTGTATGTTCTTCCTGCTCTGAACTAGATTCTTTCGTGCCAAACTCCTCGTGATGTAGTGAGATGGGATTACGTTCTTCTGACAATAAACTCTCTTCTTTGTTTTCCTGGTTTGGTTCTCCTTGTGACTGACCAAGTTTCGCTGATTCACCAATTCTTTTATACCTTTTAGATACTTCTTGGTCCCACCTTGAAGAGCGTCTCTTTAAAACTGGTCTGCAAAAGGTGTAAAATACCCTAAATAAACAAAAGTGTCTCATTATGCACACAAATTTTATTTATTGTGTTGCCCGCCAGAAAGACCTCTGCGATCAATTCCATCTGAGAGACTCCACATTGAAGGGTGGCATACATTATGCTCTACGGAGATCCATGATACGTCTGACGTGAGTGAGCAACGAGAGACAACTGTGTGCTTCAGCCAGGAGAAGGCATAAAAAAGATAAGGGAAGACCTTAATTAGCCCTAATGTCAATGTGTAAATTCTTCTGATCGAAAGTATAAATTTGCAGTCATTCCTTCCGGGGATGTTAGATCAGGAGGGGTGTGACGGGGGAAGGTGACGAGGTGAGAGTCAGCTCGGGGGACCTGAACTTCCCACATCTTGCACCCTTTTATCCTGTTTCACGTTTCCATTCATGGTAGGCCTTCATGGTAGACTCGATTACTTACCAGCCGCTGTTTTGGAAAGAGGCCCACAAAACGAAGAAAAACTCGAGAGAGCTGCAGAAATCGAGCCCACCTTTTAGGCCACTCCTAGCTACTCCTAAAACTCTCTAATTAATTTGCTTCTGCAAAATAAATTAAAATATATATATTTTTATTTTTTTTGATTCCCTCCATCTTAATAATGCTGTTTGCAGGTTGGGCCTGCTCCCTTTTTACACAGCATTCTGTGCAGACATTCCTTTGGCTCATCATCAACTCCTCACTAACTGAGGAAGGAATGTGTGACAAAGGATTTCTGCAAAGGAGAAAGTTTTTTCATGGCTCCCTTCCCTTGTTTTCTAACTTGCCACCCCACCCCCTGTCATGCTCATTAAAGATAATTAGTTGTCTATCAAGATGGTGACAGACAGAGAGTGACAGCTTACTTCAGTGCAAACTCCTTTTCATTGCAATATACTGTATCAGAAACGATGTCTCCTTTTGGTTTCGCCAGGGTCCTCAAGGGAGACTCCTAGAAAAAAGAAGTTACCAGATGAAATGAAGATTGTTGAAAAAAATTCATCTGTGAACGGTTTAACAGGGGAGCAGGGACAGCGCAGCAGCGAGAGCACTTGCCTACCACTAATGTGGCCTGGGTTCACATATGGGTTGAGTTTGTTGTTGGTTCTCGCCTTGCTCCGAGGGTTTTTCTCTGGGTTAGAACTCTGGTTTTCCACTCTCCACAAAAACCAGCATCACCAAATTCCAATTCAACCAGGATAGAGGACCTGCATGAAAACCATCTAAGGCTTATGCAGCTTCATCTCTAAATGTTGTAATTTATTTCATAATTTTATACTTTGCTTGGCAGGCTCTCAGAAGTTCACAGTCTCAATCACACACTCTGAAGTACTGGTAAACTATCCTTACTGATTTTGATACAGTTCAGTTTAATGTACATTGATCACCTTGTATAAGTCTTACCTTCTTTTCATACTGCTTTTGGCTTATTTTGGTTTCTCTGAAGCATTCACTATTCGATGGCTGTTCATCTCTGTTTTCTTGTCCCCAGCCCAACTGCATAGCACGACCATAGATTTCAAAATCCTGCATACTATAGACAATACAAAGCTACATTTTAAATGCAAATACATTGTAACATAAAAACATTACATTCTGCCCTGCTTGTTCACAACCCCTTACCTATTCCTTGCATTAATTACGTTATTCATTAAACTTTTGGAACGACGAGTTTATCAATGAAGCAGTTTAAGTTGTGTGGCATGTGCACCTTGGCTAAAATTGTTTTCAACAATTCATCTATCCCTATCCCAAAACAAAACAACCAACAAACCAGAACAAAATATTTATTAATATATATTTGGGTTTAGGCTGGGGTTATTATGTACTCGTAAGTACTAAACATGGTAGTATTCTTATTTCATAAACACAAAGCTCACCATATCATGGCTAACTCAGCTGATCTTCTGCAAGGAAATGATATAAATCCATAACCTTTTGACTGACATCTAACAACATCCATCACCACATGAGTCTGCAAGTAAAACAAGACATTTTAAATATACCTCCAGTGTGCAGCATGTGCTTACAAATAATGAGGGTCCTAAAGGGGTGTGTGTGTGTCAGGGGGGGGGGGGGGGCGGTCATACCCCAAATTTCCCCCACATCCCTTTTCCAAACCTTTTTTTTTACAAAAAAGGATCGACAAGTTTTGATTCTCATTATCACGCGAACACAAATTATGTTCAG
>Ga0126338_10001729_pt1 | contig 14416 bp, 10 predicted proteins | sample OrbCmetagenome_2_FD_92529 | JGI IMG/M metagenome (GOLD analysis project Ga0126338, IMG submission 92529) | Coral microbial communities from Petempiche,Puerto Morelos, Mexico - Orbicella C C metagenome | ecosystem: Host-associated > Invertebrates > Cnidaria > Coral | place: Petempiche,Puerto...
TTTAGAGGAAAGGGGGCAAAAAAAAAAGGGGCGTTTTTTTTTTCAGGGGGGGGGAGGGGGGGGGGATTTTATTGGATCCCCCCGCAATATATTCCCCCCCCCCCCCCAAATTAAACCTTTTCCCCGCCCCCCCCCCCCCCCCTCTCCTCTTAATCTTACAATTATCTTTGAAATGAAAATCTCAAAAAATGATAAAGGGAAATTAACATTATCAAGCTCAACTTAATAATTCGGAGAAAAAAACATTCTTAAACTCTTACCAAGGCCATATTACAGGTTGATATTATATTCGTACACCATTCACTTGATAAATTAACATCTCGACTGTTACTGTCTTTCCTCTTCTTTATAATGGAGTCAAGATGACTTTGAAACGTCATAGGTTACTTTCGCTTCTTCTTGTCATCAAACTTGATAACATCAGATAAAATTGCAGTTTTGCATGATAATGATTAATTAGGTGTAATTTCTAATAATCTTATTTTGAATCTAATACTTGATGATGATATTCTAACATATTTTGCGCTCGATTTTCCATAAACAAAACCTGCACTTGCAATGTTGTTGTTGTTATTGTTGTTGAAAGGGGCAGAAATCTACAACGTGTCCCCCAACTTGGAAATTTCAGGTAGGTCTGGGCTTTGATTGATTTTCTTTCTCCCCGTTGATTTTTATAAAGGTTTGGTGGGGGTCAGTGTTTTGTCAAAATCCGTCAAATAGTGTCACTCGGGGGTGAGTCCCCTTGTATAAGAAAATTATCCCAGAAGAAGCAGTCGCCAGGAAAAGTCCCATTTGGCCTGTGAACAGGCTTGCTAGTCAAGGATGGGTCGAAGAGAAAGCAGGAAGAAAGAGGAGAGAAGAGATAGCGGGGATGGGGGGAGAGAGTAGCCATCCCCCCACCCCATTCCCCCCTCGGCCACTTCATTCTCACCCAGTTCCTTCTGGGCCCTTCCAGCCGCAGAGAGACCCTTCCAGCCAGGCTCGTCCCATCTTGTAAACTCTGTAAAGGATTCATCCCAGCAAAACATTCCTGTGTGTCTGTCGACTTTGGGTTTTATTTTGTTTGGCTAATAAAGAGTCAACAAAATGGAATTCAAAAGATACCCACGATGGCCAACCACGTTGGTTATTGCGAACCTCTGTGTTTTAGCAGAGGTTTAAAAACTTCTGTTATTTGAAATTGCAGGAAGAAAGTGAGGTTCCAGATGATGAAACCATCAATCAAATGATTGCGCGATCGGAAGAAGAATTTGAAGTTTTCCAGGTAAGAACGTGGTGACTGGTCAAACAAATTTTGCTGTTTCTCTCTCTCTCTCTGTTGCAGTTCTACCTTTTGGGCAAGTGGAATATTTAATTAACAAAAATAACTTGACTCTCGTGTTTTATTTTCTCACAGCGCATGGACATTGAAAGACGACGACAGGAAGTGAGAGTAAGTGATTACATCTAGCGCTCATTCCTGTGTAACAACTAGATTATGAGCTCGAGATTGCTATCACCATAGAAATCTAACTAAACAATTTCCCTTAAATTTGTTGTTGTTGTTTGAAAAATAAGATAATGTCTTTTGTTTTGGTATCTAGCCATCTTTTGCCAGCTAGACCCTACAGTAAAACGAGTATCATATCACTGATTTCATTAGTGGCAACTACAAAATTAAAACTCCAGATAAGTACTAAGAAACAGAAGCGCAAGCATTAGGATCAAGATTCTCTGATCCTTTTGTTTGTGTTTCAGTGTGTTTCTCGGTGTTTGGATGAACTTTTGTATGAGTGCTTATACTTACGTTGCTAGTGAAAGACAGGCCTTTTTCTAAAGTGTCAGTTAACCGCATGTTTTTTTTTTTTACGATGTTCACAGGAAGCAGGATCTCTCCGTCGTCGACCAAGACTTATGCAAGTGGCTGAACTGCCACGCTGGATTGTCAAAGATGATGCTGAGGTGAGAGTTTTTTCTTAGTTTTTACATTATACCCCATTTACACCAACCTGTTAAACGTGTTTAATAGTGGGTTAACTAAACAAGGTTAAAATTTAGTCGCTCATGCCATACAACGCACAACTTAACACGGCAAAAACCTGTTTGAATAAAATATGTTAGCAAGGGGGTTTGAAATTTGTCTCCTCAAAATGACTGCAAAGGGTAATCGACAAATTGGAAAAACTTAAACTTGATTTTGGTAAACTAGTTTAGGTCGTGTGAATGGGGTATTAGTTTTAGTTCCGTTTGAGAAGATTAATCAAAAACTAGAAAAAGAGTTTCACATATTCAAACACCTCGAGGTTCTTCAAATAGTCTGCTGTGCGTCCTATTTCCAACTCTCTTCACGGTGTTTGGGAATACAATGAAACACTGTCTTTTGTATTTGATATACTTCTACTCAACACGATCTATCGACTGTTACAGTAACAACTTTTCGGTTCCCCTTACCACTGTTATTGTTTTTGGTTTTCGTTATTTATTTTACCTTGCAGCACACTGCTAGAACGTGACAGTAGTTCTTCATGCATGTCAGGCGTAAAAAGTGTGCGATACTAACCCAGGCTGTTACTAACACCACTAGGAAACTGACTTCAATGAGTGGGGTTTGATAATAAAACCTGGTACACTAAAAAATAGAAAATTGTGGCTTATTAACTCTATAGGGGTGCTTATTTCCTGTGGAAGATTGAACATGCTTTGTTGGTTACTAAGCACTCACTGCAACTTGGCAACTGCAGACGAAAAGCCCTTGGTGCCCAGGGTGCGATTTCCATTAACGTGACAGGAAAAATTAGTTATGATACCATTTATTGTGCCATAAATGTAAAATTTCTGTACACAGTGTTGATAACAAGGAAAAAATCCTTAATGTGTACCGTATTTTAAGGAAAGTTTGGTCCATTGCGGGAGACCTTTGTCCATGTTTGACAGGCCAATCTATATCACACTACATCTTCATCAACACAAGATAATACTCTAGTTATATCTATCTGCAGGTTGAACGCTTGACTTGGGAAGAGGAATCTGAGAAGATTTTTGGGCGCGGGTCACGTGTCCGTAAAGATGTTGTTTATTGCGAGCATCTGACAGAGAGACAGTGGCTTAAGGTCAGCAGGAAACCATACAGTATTGAAAGGGCCCTAAGGCTTATTAAACGTAAAATCTTGAGTTTAAATGGCAGAAAGTTATTACATTGTGTATGTGATCAATTTTTTTAAGCACTATTGCTTTCCTTTCAAAAGTTAAAAGAACTGTTTTCAACATTGAACTGTAGAAAACAGAACTTTTCGTTGACAATAAATTTTCGCACTACAGTGGAACCTCGATATAACGAAGGGCCAAGGGACTTGTAAAATATGTTCGCTATAACGAGGTTTCGTTGTGTCGAGGTTCTTTTCCATATATTTTACTATTACTGGGGCGAGGAATATCAATCGAACTTCCACTGTACTACGTGTAATAGCAACTTCTACCAATGTCACAATAGCAGCAGCAGCAGCAGCAGCAAGTTTTACAGTTATCATGCCATAAAACCTTAACCCTGTCAGGGCAGGAAAAATAATTGAAATCCACTTGCCCAGAGGGCTATTGAATTTCAGTTTTCACTTGCCCCCGCTAAAATGCTACTTGCCGACATGGCGGCCAGTATGGCAATCAGAGTACAAACGCGAACAAAAAGTGCTCAGATTCCTACATGTAACTTATCCATGCTTTCAACTCAATGGTTAACTAATCTTGCAGTCTTATGTTTTGAAATAGCTTCTGACTGAAAATTATCATTAATCTTATCAAGCTGACATTTTCATTCAGACTCGGAAGACTACTGAAGCTAATTTCACTTGCCCACCGGGCCACTGAACTTCTATTTTCACTTGCCCAAGAGCGAAATTTACTTACCCCAGGCACTTGGACCTGGGCTTTTTCTTGCCCTACCTGTGAGTAGTTGGTTTCTCCTACGCGTTCGGCGTAGGAGAAACCAACTGCTTGCAGTGTAAAAAACCCTGTGCCGTTAATATTTCTAATGTCATTTGTATACGACGTTTGGACAACGGTTAAGAGGAAATCCAAAAAAACAGAGAAAGCCATTCCATTTAGAACTGAACTTTTTTTAATTCACTTGTTTCCAAACAGGTCTTTTTTTTTAACGCGGGAACCGACATTAGAGGTTGTCTAAGATTTGGCCAAAAAACTTTATTCATTGCAGCTAAACGATACACTGTCAGATTTCAGTGCTTCACCTGTTGCTGTTGTGATTTTAGGCCATAGAAGATGGGCGACTGGATGAAGTAGAGGAACGACAGAAGGTCAAGAAAATCTCTAAGAAGAGAAAGCTTGAAACAGGAGAAGAAGTGGACGCACCTAAGGTATTGTACAACCCTTTTAAGCTCAGAGGACAACATAAATTCTCTCTTCTTGTGTGATTGCATTTGTGTGCAGCCACATTTCTCATTAAGTGATATTGTCACTGTTTAAAGAGCGGTCAAATTAAATTATAAAAGAAGCATCAAGTAATGGCTTAACAACAATTTTTGGTTAAATTTTACCCATGCTGGCGATAATTTTCTATTTGTCTAGCTGCAAACAACCAGCGAGACACACCAACAACAACGACAACAAAACTTATTCTCTCTCTGTATAACAGCTTGTAACGGATCTTTTTAACTTATATAAATCTGGTTGTCTGTTGTGTGAAAAGTCTTTGGAAATATTATACAACAGCACTGATCTGAAGATAACCTGGTCTTTTTATAATATTCCTTTTATTAGGTGAAGAAGAAACGAGGACGGCCACCAGCTGGTATGATATTCTGTTTCACTGTTTGTTTATTCGCTTATTGTTATTATAGCAGACGTGCGGCAGTCCTTTGATTCAGTCGTAGAAGTACCTGTTAAGGGTTGTAAACAGGAAGCTAAACAGCATGAGCTCTATGGTTTCATTATAGGCTTTCTCAACACCTCGTCTGTAGTAAATAATTGTCCTATTCTATCCTATCCCATCCTATTCTATCCTATTTTATTCTGCGAGCAAAACTGAACACTTTCCAACTTTACAGTCTGGTACATTAGTGGGGTGTCCTTTAAAATCTTACGAAAATTCCCCCCGCCAAGGAGCCATTTAGCCTCTATTCTTCCTTACTTGAATGGTTGATGTTGGTTGTTTCCCTGCTTGAACTGACTGACAAAGATTTCGCTTTTTTTTTCAGTTAAACTCGCACCCAATCCACCTGAATTGACAAAGCAAATGAAGAAGCTGATCAAGTACATTGTGAGATATGTGGACGAGTGAGTGGTCCTTCCCAGCTCTAATTTCTCTCTACCTTTTTATAGCAAATTCAAGCAGGAAAGTTATAAGAATCAAGACTTGATCATTACAAGTAAAACGTCTTTTGACCCTCTTAACCAAGAGTGTCTCAACTGTTTTTGCACGTGGTTGTTGTATAAAATAAACCATTTCACTCGAAGGAAGTTCCATAGATTCCCTCCCTTAGGACTTAACGGCATGACGCGGAACAGTATCAGATCCTTTCAGAACAAATCCGATTCTTTGATATGTTTCCGTCATCCCTGCTTGCAACGATACTATCCTGGTGAGAGTAAGGTACACCCGGCACTAGCCACATGTACGCTGTGCGAGCCTGTTTCTTCATTTTGTGTTGTTTGTTTCTCCTCAGTTCAACCACGCGCAACTTGGCTGAAATCTTCATGGTTCTTCCCACACGGAAAGAATTACCAGACTACTATCAGATTATAAAGCATCCTGTGGACATCAGAAAGATTCGGGTGAGGCTTCTCTGCCATATACTACATGGATGACAATTTATTGTTATTCTAACACTCCTTTCCTCATTTCTGTTTGGAATCGAACCTGGTATTCCCATTAGTTACGTTTACAGCTTGTTTCAGATAGAATAAGTGCGTGTACCAAAAAGCACATTAACTTTTCTGTGTGTAGCAGAGTTTCAAGATGTCTAGTTAACACGTGCACTTAGTACAGCTATAGGGGGTTTGCGCGTAAAATGACATGTAAGAGAGGTGCTAGAATGGGCTTTGCTTTGCTTTGCTGCAGTTTACATTTGTTTACCCAAACAAACAGTTTAATTTAGGTCTAAATATAACGACATAACATATTCCAGCTCTTTTCTCTATTAGGGCGAAACGTCTTGAAGGAATAGTTACATAGAGGGTGTAAGTGACGCATGGTTTTTGTTCTATTACAGGAGAGAATCAACTCGCACAAGTACCGCACCTTGGATGATCTGGAAGAAGATTTCACTCTCATGTGCAAGAATGCACAGACATACAACATTGAGGGATCTATTGTAGGTTTTTACTCTGTTCTAGTTCATAATTGAACTTTCATAAACAAGTTATAACTCTCATCAATTTTTTTGCATGAAAAGCGTGCTTAGATGATAGGAAACTCAACGATAATTGTTCGAGTTTGTACAGCACGGTATTCAGCGAATAGTATTTATACCGAAATAAATGAAGCGGATGTGCTTGACTAAAAACGAATCTAAAGAAAAATCTTGATGTAATAAATTTCTTTTGCTAAATTTTGAGGGAGAGATCCTACAATTGTTATTCCATAAGTTGACGGACGATTTCTTGCCAATTTTAGTTTTAAAAAGGCATGTACACTGATGCAGGAATTCTTTATATGACTACTAAGTTGAATAAGAGTGTAAATCGTCTTTCTTTTTATTGCTAGATCTATGAAGATTCCATCAAGCTTCAGGTAAGCCAAGACTTATTAATCTTCCCTGTAATTATTTGTACCGTCCCAGTTAACCCTCGTGGGTTGTGTTGAAACGGAAATATTTTGACGGACAAGAGGCGAAAGAAAATTAGGAAAATGGAAGGTCTCTCTTGTTTTTGAGTTGCATGTTCGTTTAAAAATTCCCTTCTTTCGTAATTCTGAAATTAACACCCACTTTCCAGTCCCAGAAACAATTTAAAGTGTGATGTTAAAAGATTTATTCTTCAAGTAGCGGTCTAACCTAACCCAACAAACTTTTCTTTCACAGTCCATTTTCACGCATGCGCGACAAAGGATTCAGGCTGGCGAAGAGTTACAGTCGGCTCAGTCGGCTATACCGGAACCGGAAGTGGAAAGTGAAAAAGAAGCAAGCGATGGAGAGGACGAGGACGATGACAACGTTGACACTGTAAGAAAAGCTTCCTAAAAGGAGCCATGTTACGCCATTTTGACGTTATGTTTTACGATCCCCAGAATTGCCTTTAGATCGATGAAAATCTTTAAATACAGTAAACACCCAGGTTCAAAAACCTAAAATTTAAGAACCTGTTTGGCTAAAATTTCCCACTTTAGCACCCGTCGCATAGGACCATTCTAGGCTAAAATCTCAATACAGGTTCTTATTTTCAAAATGTAGAGTTATTCAAATATAGTACAGTACATCACACGCGACACAAAAAAGGTAACAAAAACTAGCAAGAATACTGGCAGTGTTATTCAATATAAAGGCCACACCTGTACCCATGAGTACAAGTTAAAGGATAGCAGCGCTTTTTTCAAACTTCAGTTGTAAAACACAGATAATTCGTTACATTACGCAAGTGTCCCAAGAACGTTTGTCCACGATTGTAGGTTCTTATGCGCGGGTTTTTACTGTCATAAGTCACTGAAGTAGAAAAGCATCAGAGGAGTAACAATAAACCAAAAAGGAACTAGGATGGCTTAGATTGAGAAAGGATTAGAAGGCTTTCATTTGGTAATTTTTCTTTTAGGAAGGCGACGGTGAAGAAGGAGAGTCAGTAGGATCAGACATGGAAGGTCAGAATCTGAAAAAATCTCCTGACGTACTTTCATTGCATGTCCTTTAATTTAGCCTGAAATAATTTGTTTCAAAATCAATTCAATTTTTCCTGAGATGATACACGTTCGTCGTGATAGTGCATGACTATTTTTATATCTGTCCCAAACTTGAAATCTCAATTCTCTTTACTCAGTCTTGTATATTTCTTTCACTGGTAGTTCTGAAAATTTCAGATATGTCCAGGATTGAATGCTAATGAGATTCAAATTACTTATGAGAAGCATCACAAAGTGTCCTCAGTGGTAAAAAGTCACCATAACACACACAATTCTGTCCAATATGAAGTAATAAAATGTCAAATAACCTTGCCAAATAAGAAGTACTAATTTGGTAATGCATCACAATAGTCTCTTAGTGGATGATTTTCTTTATTCTTTCCACACCTGTGTGCTTGATAATATATCGATATTGTAAGGAAAAATTCCTCTTTAAGCTCTGTCCGAGTTACAGTGAGGGTTGAGACTAATGCAGTGTCCATATTTTGATTTCTTAGCTGGAAGCAGTCAGTCTTCTCTGAAGATGCGTATTAAACTCGGCAAGCAATCAGTGGAAAAGGCGAAAATTGAGCTTGGAGGAGCTGTAAGTTGAAATTTGATTCTATTTTCATTTATGAAAGCGAACTGCTCCCCCGCTCAGATCTCTTGTTCATTTAACGTGAGAGTTGAGCCTCCTCACCAGCCTCTCTGTAGGTCACCCTGGATCCGTATTGTTCACGGAAACCGTCCGTTAGACTTACAGATCTGGAAGTCGGCGTTTGAGTGCTGACCAGAGTCTTGGTGTTGTGTTCTTTGGCAAAACACGTAACTCTGAGACTCTACTTTCTCCACCTAGTTGTACAAATGGTTAGCGACAAATTTTTAGAGCAATTTGAACATTCTAGGGCGTCACCTGCTATAGGTTAGCTTCCCCCTCTTGGAGGCGTCCCCTGTATCATTCCAAGTTAATTCTTGCTACGGAAATCAGAGTTCGGCACTTGCACCAAATTGCTACCAGGATTAGAGCTCAATGTTATTTAATTTAAATTTAATGCTCCCTCACCTTCTCAGATACACATCTTAAATCTTTTATTAAAATCAGCGTAACAAACCATATTTTTCGATTCGGCGCAAATGGCCATAATGTCCATAGTGGTACCAATGGCTACGAACTCACTTTCGCGCACTGTATTCAACAGGTTTTGTGTGTTTACCTCGCACTTCCAAACTTTTACCAGCAAAATACATTTGTACTTGTACTGAATCCAGTCTCAACTCTTCTCAGAGCAAAGATTATCATAAAACACCTTCATCAAAGCATATTTTTCCAGCTTAACAACACTCCCTAGTACAACATGCTGGTTTTAATTCCTTTTCTAACATCTCTGAACAAATTCACCCCAGTTTCCGCTCTGATGTAAAACAGAGTAGGTCGTGCTGGATTGTAGATATTTCATTCTTTCCGTGCCCCAGCTTCTGCGTCACAATTTCAACCTTGGTTCTTCTTTTTGTTTTGTGCTTTCTCCGCAATACTCCAAATGGAATTTGTCGAGAAGAAAACTAGTCTAAAATCCGCGCCTTTTCGTGTTTCACTAACTTTAGCAGAAGAAAAAGCGTCGCGGACGCCCGCCCCGAATCCGACAGGAACCGAGCGATAACGAAGCTGACTCGTACCCTCCTTCGGAGAAAGGTTACAGCAGTGAAGGGGTGAGTGCATTGTTTTGTGTTGCCTATTTAAAACAAAACATCATTCGTTACTTTATCTGTAGTCTCCTTTGCAGCCGTTGTTTGGATCGTTACGCAACGTCACGTGGAAGAGCGTTGCGTGACGGTCCAAGTGATGCCAGCGAATGAGTCTATTTTACCTTTTGCTAGCACCCATCTTAGATCGATTTCCACCGCTCTTTCTTGCCCGTCCCACCCTAGCCTATGTTCCTCTTGACAGAAGGCTCACTTCTTATATTATAACGGAGATTGAGCCTGACTCTAATTTTTTGTCGAAACTTTCCCGCGGTGCTGCGCCGTCTGGTGATGAGATGCAAAGAAGCCCCAAAGGAAAGATTGAATGTAACCCTTTGCAATCAGTTGGTTTGTTTTTTACCGTAGTTTTGAATACTCTTGTAGATACTTAGCTGTGAGGTGATAACATGATCGCCTCTATAAGTGAAAAAAAGTTTGACGTTTTCTCGTTACTTAAAGTCTGCAGTAAAGTTTAGACTTATAGATAAAAATAAATTAGTAACTGATTCTCTGATTTGCATCGAAGCCGTTAGTCCTTAGCCTGCGAGTAGGCTCACCTTTGAGTCACACGCGCGAGCGACGAAGAGCAAAGCGATCAGGCGGGAAGGAGTCTGGTGAAGAGGCCAAAACTTTCTCGTCTCGCGGCTACGCCGCTCGAAAAAATCGCAACCTGGAGAGGTTTTCATGCGCGGCAGACATGCAACACAGTTTGGAAAGCTCTGAAAGAGATATTTCCTCTGTACACTAACTCTAGCATTTCTGTTTTTCTGATCTCGCCTCGTTCCTAATATTTTACAGGAGACCTCTGATCGAGAGGAGTTCGCGGGCCCATCACAGGAGGCGGGAGCCTCGCCTTCACAGAGAAAACGACAATGAGAGGACAAAGTGTCACACGGATGCCTTCCCACTAGGCTGCATTGTTTTTTTTTTCCTAAACTTTCATTGTTCTTGTTACTGGGTAAAACAATTAAAATTTCTAGGAAGAGTGAACTTAAATGTTAATTCCTAGAGATGACTTTGTTGTGATGGATGGTCTTGTGCGAATATAAAGCCTGTAACAGCTCTCAGAAATGTTTGATGACTAAACTAGAGTCTGGAACTTCAAACGAAAAAAAGACTAAATTTACCGAAGATTTAGAAGAAAAAAAACACGTATACAACTAAAAGAAGCTGCATTGTGAGATTCAATTTTGTTTTCTTCCTCTTTTTCTCTGTGAGATAGGGTGGAGGCTCTGTGAAACCCAAGTTAATATTTGTTCCAGAACAAATATTCAGCTTAATGTATTCGAGTTGTTGGTGCAGCATCTTAGGCAGCCTCCACACTACACCAGAGAAATTTGAAAACGCAGTTACGGTTAGGCCTACAGTCCACACTAGTCCGCCACGAAAACGGAGCTTTCCGAAAACGCTTTTCAGTTCGGAGGAATTTGAAAACGTCGACTTTTCGTTTTCGTGTGGACGGAAAACATTTTGGAAACGGAACTTTTCGAAAACGATGGCGTCATGAAAATCAGGTGATTTCCCTGACCGAGTTTTCCTCAAACGCAAATCCGAAATGACCGAGGACTGTGTGGACTGTGTGGACTGGGCCTTGTAACGTGTAGCTTGCGCACAGAGCTTCCAGTTTCCTACTCCGCCCCGCGTGGGTGAAATGTGACGTAACATGGTTGGTTGAACTAATGTTGACTTATGTTGTAGAGTAGTGTGCGAACATTTAGGCGGCTTGGGGCTCGGCTTTTTTGTTGATGTTTTCATTACTCTGGCCTGTGTTACTTGAACTGTTCCTTTTGTTAAAGGTGAAACAAACAAGTGTAGTGAAACAGAAAAAAGGAATAACTAGGTCTTTTTGTCATTCTGCTGTAAAGTAAGGTTTTCTGTTGCTTGCTGTTAGTCGTATAGTTTCGACACGAGGACAAGGCTGTTATTTTCAAGTTTCGTTTGTGTGTTCTTGAGGGATGAATCATTTGACTTTTGAGGTGGGAGGGTTGATTTGGTATAAGCATGGATTGTTTAAACTCTTATCATGCTCTAGGAATTTTTTTCTCGGGGCGTGCGTATGTATCCGTCTAACAGGCTTTTTGTCGGCTCGCTGAACGTCTGTGATTTTTTTTGGCAGTAGTTGTGTGCGTGAATGTTTTTGCTCCTACAAGTATACCTGCAGGAGGTTGTTTTCAAAAGTCATCCACCCCCACCCCTTCAAAAGTCAATTTGTCCACCACTTACAACAATGGTTGTTTTTATGAGTAAACCCTTAAAGTGCATGGTCTTTTTCCGTTTGAACAGACTCGTACCGTTACGTGCTTTGCGTGTTATTTAGTTTATAAATACCCTTTGTAAATGTAGTTTTGGGTGATTCTAGTGTATATATTTCGTGTGTAGTTAGCTATCTGTTGTAGCATGTAATTAAATTCGGACGTATATATTCTAGTAAGTTGTTTTTTCTTTCCTTTTGCCATTTATGTTACTGATGTAACTTTAGTAATACGTTAGACAGCGAGAATTGTAATTACAGATTCTTTGAAATAAAGTTCTAGATGTAAAGCGTCCGTTTGTAGAGACAAGTTTAAGCAAGATGGAAATGTGATCAAAGCCAATTCTGTTTTGAAAGGCGGACTTTTGACCTCTGCTCGCCTGTGCTTGCCTTGCGGTTGAAAGGCAGGTCTGTGTTTCCTTCTCAGGTAGCAAAGCAGAATTTTGCACTGGGCCGTCACGGTGACCGGAAACGAAAAAGATCCTTAAATAATTGACTTATGGCCGGACTGTTCGTTCCGCAAACGGAACGCATGTAAACGGGGAAAAGTGTTAGTTTTTATTTTCGGGGGAAGGGAAGAAGAAAAGAAAAAAAATCTTTTACCAGTAACTCAGGACCCCTGTGTTTCGGCTGGGATTCTTGTGGTGGTGATTCCATGGGTCCACAACTCCCATAATACTTTCAAACAATCTTACATGGCTCAAGAAGATAACTGCAGATATGGCTGTAGTACTCCAGGTAAGGTCGGTACAGCAAATTACGCACCCACCCCACCTATTTCTATTTTGAGACGCTTGCTGGGCGCGGGCTGTCACCAATCAGACAACATGCTTTGATTGACAAGGCTAACTCGGGTTACGGTTGTCAAAACTGCGCGTAGATAAATTATTTCTCGCCGTGCGAAAGCATTTCACTTGACATAGTTCAGAGAGCAGAAATGTTCACAACTCTTGTTAGTGCAAATGTTGGTCCCGGTGTTGTCCTTGGCGTAATTTGGGCGCTTAGTTTTGTATTGTCTTCACAAGCCCAAGGGATCTGTGAACCACTCACTATCCCGCTTTGCCAGGGTCTTGAGTACAATCACACAATATTCCCAAACATGTTGAATCATACATCACAACAAGAAGCTGCTCTTGAGGTGCACCAGTTTACTGCTTTGGTTAAAGTGGGTTGTTCGAGAGATTTGGCGTTTTTTATTTGTTCCGTGCACGCTCCATACTGCTCGGTGTCGACGAATTTGACGTTTCCAGTTCCGCCCTGCCGTTTTCTTTGTAACAGGGCTAAACAAGGCTGTGAAGTGCCGATGAAACGTTTCGGCTTCGCATGGCCAGACAGTTTAAGGTGCGATAGATTTCCAAAGCTGGGTGAAGAGATTTGCGTGGATGTTGATAGGACAGGCAAGACCGTCACGGTCCAGCTGCCGACAGTCGAAAGAGTCAAAAGAGGTAAGGCCCTGCTTGAACTTGTGAACTTACATTCGTATGTTAACATTGTATTACTTGCGAACGCAAATAGTTTTTCAGGCAAAAACATGCTATATGTTTAAATTAACTTCCTCCTGTAAAGAGGATATTTTTCTTACACTCTTTCTGTAAACCACCAATTCCTTCCATTTGTTTGCGTGACACGATGAGGAAAATGAAGGCAATGCGGAAAAACAGGATTCTTTTTTCTGAAGAGCAGTGCAAAAATTCTTTTGACTCGGTGTTTCCCTCAGAAAAATCAGGTTCCTTTGAGTATTTCAGCTGGATGAAGGGAATAACGGACATTTTAAATTTCAAAGACAGAAATAGTGAATTAAACGAGCGTGACTCTGTTATTAAACTAGCGTTACTTGTAGATCTGTTTTAGTCGTGCCTGGATATGAACCACGACTTCGATGAACTTATTTGATGGTTTTAAACTTGGAAAATATTTGTTATTTCGTTTCCAAGTTGTAGTGCTGGAACGAGTTGACTCCATCACTCATTCCTCCTTCACATATTGGAAATCCGGGAAGAACTCCCATATGAAAAGGCAAGGATGCTCGTGGGAAAATTTGACTCCTAAGGGAGAATAATGTGGACGTTGCTTGAGCTTCATTAGACCCCTAAAAAATACCACTTAAAACGGAATAGGTTCGATTACTAGCCACTGTTCAAGAAAGGATCCGGCGCGTACTTCAGACCCGACTCGCGTACTCGAGAGATCAGCGGAAATCAAGCCTGAAAACAGAAATTAAATGAGAGCGTTTCTTTTATTATTATTTCTTCGAGTGCACCCTGAAGGATACTTTGACAGCTAAAAATAGTGACGTTTCGTCATCAACACCTTAAGTGAGACCAGAATCCTTAATTTACATCTCCGACCTTTTCATAGAGTAGTTCCCCCGGGCTTTGAACATCAGCCGTCTAAGGCCCGGTTCATACGTCGCATTTCTGCCGTGTCGAATTCAATTCAACGAATTAAATTCGACAGAAATTCGACGTCTGAATCGGCTGCCGCATTTCTGCCGCACGTTCGATTGGTCTTGTCGCATTATCCGACAGAAATGCGACACCGATTCAGACGTCGAATTTCTGCCGTGTCGAATCTAATGCATACATTATCTTAATGTATTGAGCATGCGTAAATGTGTTCCCGCCAAA
>Ga0126338_10001730_pt1 | contig 14411 bp, 6 predicted proteins | sample OrbCmetagenome_2_FD_92529 | JGI IMG/M metagenome (GOLD analysis project Ga0126338, IMG submission 92529) | Coral microbial communities from Petempiche,Puerto Morelos, Mexico - Orbicella C C metagenome | ecosystem: Host-associated > Invertebrates > Cnidaria > Coral | place: Petempiche,Puerto...
AAACTTTGCCAAGAGTTACTTCTTATCCCACTTATCAAAATTCGATAATAAAAGATGGCTTTCACAGTGCCAGTTTTTGATTATAAACTCAAAATAAGGGTGTTTTCAGCAGGCCATACTGTTCTTACAATAACCTATTGAGGCTCGAAAAAGATAACAACGTGTTCACCAATGATTGGGCAGTTTTTTGATACCATGATTTTAGCATCAACCGATAGAGAGTGGTTACAAAGGAACATCAAAATATTCGTAAAACGCTGAAAAGTGTTTTGAACCACCTTTAAAAAGACTGGGTCGAGCCCTAAAACGGTGGCGAAGTTGCATACGCTCGCTGATTGGTTAAAAATCGTGTTTCTATAACGCGATGGAAACACAGAACTAGCACGAGCTGTTGACGTAATGATGTCTTGACGTGATTCCACGCTCACTAAGCAATTAACCCGATGGTAAAAAGACATTCCAAGTACACGAATTAAGCGGCCAACCCCAATTAAGTGGCCAGGCCGCTTAATAGACCCTTTGCACGATCCGGTCACATGGTACGGAATTAATTATACCAAGACGCAAGTTACGCAGTGGGACTTCCAAAACAAAGGAACTCGTACCAGTCCAGCCCGACTTTCCTTTGTTTTGGAAGTCCCACTGCGTAACTTGCGTCCCAGCGTAATTAATTCCTTACCATGTGACCAGACCCTGCAAAGGGCCTATAGGAGTTTGACTGTATTGCGAGGCCCTAAAGGGAGTAAAAGACACATTAGACCGAAAATAATGGAATTAAAAAGAACAAAGGAACGAAGCGCGAAGCGCGGGCCATAAATCAAAGGGGAAAAACGAGGATCCGTAACTTACAGTACGGATCGAGAAAACCGGGTTAGTAAGATATTTGTTATATCTGTACTGTGTGTCTAACGGGTTCGGAAACGATTACTATTCACGCGGAACGGTTTCAAATTTTTGACGCACCTCGAAAGCAAAACGACTCAATTTGAAATCGTTGTTAAGTGACTCTTAAGTCGTTAGCAGGTTCTAATACACAATTTCAGAGGTAAAAGAAAGTTTTAAACTTTGAATTGCTAAAAAAGTTAAGAACTCTTGGCGATAAATCACGAAACATTTTGGCAACAAAAACAGCTTTAAATTTTAGCGGGCCGTACAGTAGATTACGGCCCGCTAAATTGACCAATCACAGCGCGCGTACTAACTGAGAGATATAATAATTTGCAGTATTTTTCCTTATCTTTTCTTCCGGAGTGTAAATATCGCTATAGCGGACTCTCGTTGCTAGAAGTGCGCCGTAGAGCTTCATTTGAGAGACCTTAGTCCTATTGGCTGCAAGTCCAATACAACCTATAATAGCAATGACGTGATGTATGCCATGCAAACCCTAGAGCGTAGAATACGAGAATCGATCAAATCTTTTCATTAATACTATGCAGTAAATTAAACTCAACAGTCCAATACACACTAAGAGTTTGTGTGGGAATGTAACGATAGCATATAACAGTTCGAGATATGGAAAAGAAATACAATAAAATGACTTTCTTCAACTCTTCTGTTTGTAATTGTGTTTCTATGCCGTTTTGGGTCCGCTTCAAAGCGATTCCAGCAAATTATTTTGTTTTTTAGTTTCCTCGGAGGAAAACAAAGAGACTAAAACTCACAAACAAAGTTTCGAAGTAATTCATTGTTATCGATTTTTTTTTCCTTCAACTTCCATTAAGCGATGTCATACAATGTCGAAGGCTCCCAACGGGCTCTGGTCCCCTGTGCTTATACCGCTGGCATTACAGTAAACTCAAGAATTTAAATACTATTTTAATATAGGGAAAAATCTCATTTGCATTCACTTTCAACACACATTTACCCATGCGACTGATATTGATTGTTGAGTATTTCGAGCAACAATCATACTCAACTTGTGTAAAACATCACTGCTGTTACCTTGTAAAATGGTCGACTTGCGCGGGGGTAAGACTTTACGAGGCTCCGGGCCAGAAATGATGGCGTCTTTGTTGGAGATATTCACGACTATGTTAGGTTTCTTTATCTCGTGATCTTTCACATCCGTCAACCATCTGGAATTGAGAAACTTAGAAAATTTCAGAGGCAGTTTTGATTCAAAGACCATTTTGCACGACTTAATTATTCGAATGAAGCGAGGAACCTTGAAATATTATGCGTCTCGATTTTTCTGGAACTGACACTTTGACACGATCCGTCACAATCTTTTGTTTTACGCTCATGCAGTATACATGAATGACGTAACCGCGAAACGTTTCTATTGATTAGTTCAGGCTCAGTCAGAATTGAATTGAATTGTACACAATCAAGGCTAGAAACGTGGACAAAATAAACAACAAAGAACCTGTGTCGGGTTTTTTTACCACATCCCTCCAGTAACTAAGAGGGGCGGAAAGAAAGGGGGGCAGTGCCATGAACAATATAACGCTGACGGAGTGGGTGATGCCCAACAGTGCACATAACACGATCGTGCAAAGCTTGTGGTACACGAGTCGAAAAACCAATACTAATTCATGAGGGAATGAATAATTAGTTAGGTAATATGTGACCAGGTTAAAGTGTCATTTGAAGAGTTTTGAATTTTAATTGACGGAGGTAGTTATATTTAAGTCATCACACATCGCTTGTCAACGTGACGACCGGAGGAGGCCACAGTGGTCTGAAATTGCTGCTAATCTCAACTGTAAACTGACTAAACCAGACAACATCAAATAAGGGATATTTGAAACTGATCAGCTAATCATAACCACCAACAACATTAGAGATATATACCAAACATACAGGTAATACCAATGAAATATTACATGTTTTTCACTTGTAACAAAGGTCACAAGTGAAAAATTGATTATACACTTCTTGCGCGAGATATTGGCTTTCTGTTAGCATGGTCAAATCACATCTCCCCCCTTCGGTAATCATTATCTTCTTTGATTGCATAACAGAGATTATGACTGTCCAATAAGTGCAGGTAAGCCTGGTAAACGCCTTTATTATCTCCAGCGTGCAAACCTACACGTTCATCGTTTAGTGAATGAAGCCTGTGCTGTGCGGAAAGTCAATTTCTTGATCATTTACGAGGTATTGCAAGGGATCTATAGTATTATTTTTATTGTGTATGAATTTATATAGTTAACTAATAATTTGTGCTTTTTGATGCATGCGAATTTTAAAATATTTAATATCAAAGTTCCACCGTCGTTGAAATTGAAATCTTGCCTATAAAGCAGAGGTTCTTGTTTGACTGCCCAGCTTCTTTTAAAAAGAGAATTATTTGGTACTTAAATTCTCCTATGCATCATCCTAACTTTTAAATAGAAGACTGTTTTCGCGTCCAAACAAATATTCATGCCATTTGCACCAGACGCTATTCAGTAGCACGCAAGGTCAATTTTAGGTCCCACTCGATTTGCACGAAAATTTTAAAGTTCATTACCTATCTGATATGATATCGGAGACAGAGTGTTTTAAAGTAATATCAAAATCTTAGGTAGTTTATTGAACTATGCAACGGTTTCAGTTGGGCAGCAAGTCAAGTAACCATTTGCATTTTACAAACTGTGTTTAACAGCCTCGATATTAAATCTGCGAGACCTCACTGAATGCGATATCTGGGACTGTCTGCAGCAAGCATACGTGAGTAATAGCAGATGCGTAGATAAAGGCGCACTGCGCTCGCGTTTTCGTTCAGAGACTTCAGATGTGTTGTTCAGAAGTGCGTTACTGTTGTATATTAGCGTTACAAGCGCGCTGGCTTTTATACTTTCACACTAAATTGTGCTCAGCTCATTTTCAATACCGCAATGGTGAATTCGATACTTTTAAAGAAAGGCGAGGTTAACATTTTTACTGCGAACCCGAGTCGAGACTTTCTTATGTAACGTTTAATCCAAAAGAAATCGACATGTTGAGGTGTCACGAAAACATGTAGACCGCCACATCGCTCGGACATCGTGTCTAAGGGGGGAACAATTTTTCCATTCTTCGTTTATTTCAACAAACGCGACCTTTGACCTGTTTAATATTCCAGCCATCATATTGATAATGACTTAAAATAGAATAGTCCAGACCTGAGATACAAAAGCCCTAATCATACAAGATGAAAGAAGTGCATTTACTTAACATATTGATACGATTAACATTTAGGCTGTGGCTAGGCATCTTTCTGCCTTTGTAACAGGAAAAAGACGCTAAAAATAACAGAAGTTCTTCAGCAAATACTGCTACGGATAATTGACAGATCTTTTTTTCTGTCTGATCACTGAATCCTTGTTCGATCAGCTACAACATCACGCCACTCTTCACGTGAACAGTTGACCAGCAACAATGTATTGTTACTTAAAAAAAAATGATTCGAAAATTGAGTAAACATCATCCTATATTACCATACGAATGAGACTGATTAGAATGAAACGTGCCTTTTGGAAGAAAACGGACCCGTCGTGTCAAAACGTTTACTGAGAACAAAGGTTAAGGATGTTTTTCGTAGACTGACCAATGTCGTTGAAGCGTGCAGACTATCCAATTGTGCTGCGAATGAGTTCTGCCCACTACGCGTACACGTATTTACTTTACCTGAATTTGCATAATATAGACTTCTCTATGTTGTATACACGTCACAGATCCAAGGCCAAACCGAAACCGTTGAAGGCCACTCAAAGTCCAGGATAAAATCCACTGAAATTCCAGGATAAATTGTACCTGAACAAGGCTGGTTTGGCCAGCCGAAATACAGTGCACCTTAAAAGATCACCCTACGTTGTGTCGATTTCCACTTTTATATTCTTCATAAAAACTAATCTGATTCAAAACAGGACAAAATTGCCTGAGAGACTCGCAACAAGGAACGGGGAGCTAGTGTCCTCTCTCTCTCCTTTGAGAAAGTAGAGAGAAGACCTGGGAACGAGGTTGCTTTGAAGGAGTTGAGGAGACTACAACATACGACAATTTTGTCGGTTTTCAGATCTTGTTGTGGAGATGTTGTTTGTATTCTGCAAAGTTATTGGCTCATTTACGAAAAACCTCGTTATCCTTTGTGCTCAATTAACTTTTCGATCAACTGATTTTCTTTGCATACGGCGACTAGGCCTGCAGTACGAGCGACGGTCAAGACCAAGCTGTCCTACCGAAACGACACGATATCAGTCTTTTCCTTCGCAGCTAACAAACATTACTCGCACAATGCTAAAGTTGCTTTGGCCTCTTCTAACACTTAACTTAAGAATCCTGGGTTTAATTTGACGAGGAACAACATATTTTTCTCAAAATACACACAACTATTATCCTACCTGGCGATACTCGACGAACTAAGAGTGATTTCCAGGACGCGAACGACTTGTTTTTGGCACCAAATTAAAACAAAATGTTTCATGCTTTTCACTTTTTACAATCTCAGATAGGGCCTTTAGAATTATAAATCCCTTTCCGTGAATATTCAGCGCCGTCTGCAGTGAGAAACGTTGCCCGACCGAGGGGCGGATCCAGGATTTTTCTTAGGAGGGGGTGCACCACTAAGGAACTGGTAAGGTAAATAAATTTTAAAAGCGAATACGAAAGAAGAAGGCTTCATCTCTAGGGGGGTGGGGGATGCGCACCCCTTGCACCCTTCCCCTAGATCCGCCCCTGCGACTGCAATGCCTTTCCTGGTTTTAAAACATACATCATATCAGGACAGTACGGTTTCTCCCGCCTTCTGGATCCGTCGAGAATCCTGATTGGTCGATTCAACTTTCAGACACGCCAGCCGTATGCAAGGCTGTTGCAAGTCTTGCAAGTGATCCAGTTGAAGTAGTCGCATTGTTGACGCCTCAAAACGGTAACCTCGGGCAGTGAGACGAGGTTTTCGTTTTCATTTTTTTTTTTTTTACAAAATTCACATGCGACAAACAATTGGAAGCGGTGATAGTGCACTACTGTCGGAGACTGGGGCTAGTGTTATTGGTTGCTTGATTTCAAAAGACTTGCGTTGATGCCAGGAAACCCACGTGGTATATCAGATAAGTTCAACGGGTGATTTTGCCAAATAGCAGAGAAAGATATGTGTCAAGGACTGGAAATTTACCTTTATTCCGTTTGCATGCAATGTAGAGTATAACAGAGAAGTGTTATGTGATAAGAGTTCAGTTGACCTTGTAAACCAGTCGAGAGAAGTGCCGTAACCAGCTGAGTTTTAACCAGCTGAGATTGATTGCGAATGGAGCTTCAGAGCCAGTAAACCTGCCTGTGGACCTGTCAGTACTTTTTTGTCCTGATTTATTTTTCCCCTTGTGAGATACGTTGGGGAATGGTAATTTATGAAGGCTACTGAGCGTTTCCCACACGACAACATCGTTTTTAATTTCTGCACTTGTCCGTACGCTGGTCGCAGATCGGCAGCGAACAGAGAATTCTACAGAAACCGCTCGGAGCAGTCCGCGATCGATCGAATCTTCCGAGAGTTTTCAAATTTTACCAGCTGTTCCAGACTCCCCTAAGTTCTCGGCTCCAGACCTTACACTGGGCGCAAAATCCCAGCCGAATATACTCTCCAATAGTACTCCTAAAAGTACCATCGAAAAGAGATCCATCAAAGCCTTTAAGAAAAACATATACCCGAGACACGAGAATTATTGTTACCTAAAGTTTTCAAGTTTGTCGTTTGCAATCCGTGTTTATCTTCTGCATCCTGAACAATCCTTGTTTCTTTATGGCTCACTATTATTTCGTTGCTGTTTTTCTCTCCTAGTAAACTATTATTTTCAGGTTTCTTTCAGTTTAAAAGGTTAATTTGTACGTGGTCAAAATAACTCAAAATGCCGTGACTGAGCTTCTTTAATATTTCTTCACAGAACAGTGAAATCTCAGTGCTCTTGCTAAAATGGCTGCCTACCGCTATGTTCCTCCGGACGAATTTACCCCAGAGTCGCGAGTAAACTGGATCAGCGTGGGAAAGATTACAAAATGGACTCAAGAGGAAGAAGGGATCGTGGATAAGTTCACTCTCTTTCTTGAAGGTGGTCTCAAGATTTACATCTATTTCCTGTCTCACTCTACGTTCCGTGTGCGGTTCAACCCCGATCCGACCGCCCCCTATGTCAAAAGCCGCTCCCCAGCCACGGAGACGGAACGAATTGAGGCGCACGAACTGAAGGTTAAAGAAGAAGGTGGAGTACTGAAGATACGTACCGACAGGATCGAACTGAACATCAACTTGAAGAAGTACGCACTATCCGTTTACCGTGATGGACAGTTGATTCATGCCGACCCAGCCGACTACAACCTGGTTTATGTAAACCGCGATGATGGTGGCGAGGCTATTGCCCAGTTCAAGATGGCGCCGACTAACGCCCAGTACTTTGGATTTGGAGAGAAGGCCGGGGCCACGCTTAACAAGCGCCGCGTTCCTAAGCAGCATTTTTATGGTCAGTACGCCGGTGGGAGCGAGAAGATAGGAGCCGCCATGACATGGTTCAACTTTGATAACTTCGGGTACACCGCACCCGATCTGACACCCGAGGGTGAGGTACAGGGTCCATTGAATCCCAACTCTCCTCTTTACCAGTCTTCGCCGTTTCTTATCGAGCACAATCCGAGTCCCGATGGAGCGTTCGCCGGACCTTCGTACGCTTACGGAATCCTGATCGACAATACTTCGCAGACGTTCGTAAACTTTCGTCAGGGAGATCAGTACTACTTCGGCGCGCTTCACGGAGAGCTTGATTATTACTTCTTCGCTGGCAGGCACGTGGCTGAAGTGCTCAGCGAGTTCGTTCAGCTGACGGGCCGTACTCGACTGAAGCCCAAGTACGTGTTCGGCTACCACCAGGGAGGTTACGGCCCAAACTACAACACCAAGTGGAAACTGCTGGAAGTAGCGCTCAAGTACCGGCAGTGGAAGATTCCAATTGATGGACTCCATGTCGACGTGGATCTGCAGGACAACTACCGCACGTTCACACACAGTAAGAAGAAGTTTCCTGATCCTAAAGAGATGTTTGACGCCCTGCACGACTGGGGATACAAATGCAGCACCAACATCACGCCAATCGTAAGCTGCAATACCGATGAAAACGGCGAGTACAGTCCGTACAAAGCCCTGGACACCGGAAAAGGAAAGGGTATCTTTGTGCTGAACACCAAGGAAGACGGTAGCGGTACTCATGACCCGTACATTGGTAATGTCAACTACGGGCGTGGTCATCTCACCTGGGGACATTATCCTGATCTGGGACGTCATGACGCGCAAAAGTGGTGGGGCGAGCAGTATCGTGATCTGTTGGACTGGGGATTGGACTTCGTCTGGCAAGACATGACCACTCCTGCGATGAAAGCCAGTGTCCATCAGCCGGACTGCCCACTGTTGTCTTTCCCGATGGATTTGATGTTAAGTGATAACGAAGAGACCAGGTTTGTGCCTTTTTTAATTCTTGATTTCCACCAAAACTCTAGGGCTTCTTGTGGCATTTTGAACACGTTCTGTCTGCGCAACAAGATGTCTTGACGAAAAAGGCAGGGCTAAACGAAAGGACTTACCCGGGCAGCTTGTCTCCCGTGACTTAACCCTGTTGTAGCGTACAAGACTATTCTTGTGTGACGATCTCATATTGATAACGTGCAGATCGTATCTGATGATCAATCGATTTTAATAATAGAACGTTTTTCACTTCAGTGTCAGAATGTAAATGGTTTTGCGTCACTACGAAGGGGGCTTAAAAAGACTCGCACTACATTTTCATCCAATCACAAGTAAATTTAAAGCCATTTGACTCGTTCGCAAACTTTTCCCGCACTTCGCGTCAGCAACGTTTTAATTTCAAGTTTTGATTGGGTTGCCTGTGTCCTTAATAATTGGCCAGACGGATTACATTGGTTTTAGTTTCACGACGCTCAATTGAAAACTGCTCTATACCCTTTCCTACTTGTTATTAGGTATGCTACAGTGAGCACCCATGCAGACAAAAAGCCATTTGCAAAGATCCGCTGTTTGTACAACTACAATTTGTGCAAAGCTACTTACCAAGGTCTGGAACGCCTCCAACCCACCAAACGCCACTATATCATCGCTCGTGGAGGCTTTGTGGGGGTCCATCGCTACGCTGGTCTGTGGACGGGCGACAGTACGTCTAACTGGGAATTCATTCAGATGAATATCCCCCTGATCCTTGGGATTGGTCTGTCCGCGCAGCCTGTGTCCGGCTGCGATATTGGCGGCTTCTGCGCAGCGTGGCAGGGTCAGATCGTGGATTCAGAGATGCTTACCCGTTGGACCATCATGGGAGCCTTCCTGCCGTGGTTCCGCAACCACTATGACAACTACTACAAGCCGTACCAGGAGCCGTACAGGTATCCGGAACCCGTGCCTACCATTTGCCGCAAGTATATCGAGTTGCGGTATCGCCTAATCCAGTACATCTACGATGCCATGTACGAGAACACACAGACCGGCAAACCTATCTGCAGGCCTCTCTTCATGGACGAAACCAAACCAGGGGAATTCAACAACGATCCTTATGCAGATGATGATCACTTGTGGGGGTACAATGGCTACACTGCTAACCGACTGGATGATCAGTTCTTCCTGGGAAAAGACATCCTAGTGGCACCTATTGTCAACCCAGGTATGCCTTCTGTTTTTAAACGAATGGTTTCACAGCTCAGCGCATTTGCAAGCTGGAACATTGGTTCACTTTATGAAACAATCAGTCGAGGCACGGTGGCCTTATGGTTAGTGCGCTCGACTTCGGATCAAGCGGTCCGGGTTCGGGCCCTAGCCGGGGACATTGTGTTGTGTTCTTGGGCAGAACATGCAACTCTCACAGTGCCTCTTTCCAGCCAGGTGTGCAAATGAGTACCGATGAATTTAATGCTGGGGGTAACCCTGCGATGGACTAGCATCCCATCCAGGGGGAGTAGAAATACTCCTAATCGCTTCACGCTGCAGAAGCCGGGATATGCTCCGGCCTGATGGACCACTTGCCTCTTTTGCAGACTATACCATGAAACAATCAAAAGCGAGTTGTGATTTTGCGGGAAATTTGAGGGCTTGAATGTACTTCATGTAGGCAAGATAAGATATAGCAAAGGATTGTCTTGAGTATCAATATGCGGGTAAAATAGTATAAAGGAAAAGCATCTATTGAACATAAATACTACAAGCAGCGTAAGATATAGAAATGCAGGAAAACTCTCTTCTTACTTGTAGCTGCCTCTTCACACTTTCGTAGGTCAGACAAACCGTGCTGTCTACCTCCCCGCTGGGAGCCAGTGGTATTATTTCACAGACGACAAAAGTCCTCTCCAAGATCCTGTCCAGGGTGGGATGGAGTTCGATTTTTACGCTCCTTGGAATGACCCAACCGGAGACAACTGCGCCATTTACATCCGGGAAGGCGCCATTATCCCCATGCGTGAGATTGAGCAGTATATTGGTGAGCTGCACTCTCATGACAAGATGAACCCCATCACTTTCAGCATCTACCCTGGCCGGAACAACAGTTATAAGATGTTCTTGGACGATGACGGTGTTACGAACAAGGCAGAGACCGCTGGCCAGTACCGTCTGATTGAAATCAGCCATGAAGGTGAGGCTATGTTCACAGCGTCCAACGCACTGCGCGCGCACGTTTCCCGCCAAGACTGCCGTTTATAATTAAATCGATCCCAGATCACCCACGGCCAAACAGAGTGAGATCTGAGTGCGAGATTAGTTTGTAGTAACTTAAATTTTCGAAATCTTCTACTTTCAACCCCAAACCTAAGATAGTCGCTGGAAAGATTAACTTTGTACGCCACACGTGCAAAGAGAATTTTATAATAATTTTTCACGTTACTGCTCTTTTGATAACAATTTCTTACAAACGTCGTGCACATTTTCATTACAAACTTCCGCTTTAAATTTTCACAAACATCAAGGCTGCCGGAAGGAAAGTGCCATCATGACATGTACAAGAGTAAAGTGGAAGGGAGGGGGAGGCGGAGAAGCTTCTATGACTCGGCACACTGTCTGGTGGCTCTACTAGTACAGAAGAGAGTTTCAAAGTCTTCTGCTAAGAGCGCACATATGTTAAAGAAAGATAACCCTCAAGGACACAACATAAAGCAAACTACTCAACAAAACATTTTCGAGTTGCTTTTTCCCTCTGTTTCAAAACGAGTCCTGGTACACAACCTTTCATATGGAAATGAGTTTGATTTGCAAGACAATGAACTTGCAAGAAAATCTCATTTCAAAATGAAAGGTTGTACACCAAGACTCGTTTTGAAACCAACGTAAAAGCAACCCGTAAATGGCCTAATGAGCACTCGTTCTTTCCTGAATACCAGGCATTGCTGGAGGCCAGCGGATTCGCGTCAAACGACTACACGACAAGTACACACCACCGGAGACGTTCTACTATATAAGCCTGCCGGGAACCATCAGTCCAAGCAAGGTGACGGCAGCGGGGAAGGCTCTGCCGCAGAAATTTGGAGACACAGACGAACAGGCAGCAAAAGCTCTGGCTGAGCACAAAGACAAGCCTGGAGCTTTTTACTACAACAATTATTTGAAGACGACCTATATCAAGATTTTCGACACCTACAGTGACCTCACTGTAGAAGCAGTTTTCTGATTCAGCAACACTCCTAATCGTAGAAAACAGCCAGCACTTGGCTTGTGCAGAAGCCTGGTCAGTTAAGACTTTTCGATAACTCTTTGGAAAAAAAACTTTCATTAAACAAAACCGGAGGTGTGTCTTTAGCAGATTAAACCGGGTGACTGTAAGCGGACGTGCCTTTCATGTGGTACTGTTTATTATGCTGTATAAGGTGGTTTAAGTCTGTGGATCAAACCCTAGTGTGTGACCATTCAAATGAAAGCTATTGAGCAGTACTTTCATGTGGTACTGTTTATTATGCTGTACAAGGTAGTTCTAACTTTTAAGCCTGTGGATAAAACCCTAGTGTGTGACCATTCAAGAGAAAACTACTGAGCAGTACTTTCATGTGGTACTGTTTATTATGCTGTACAACTTTTCGTAATTGTTGTACTTGCCTCTTCCCAACTTATGGTCGATATTCAACTTGTGCCTTCTTTTGAGAAAATAAAAAAAGCCAGTCAAAACAAGTAAGTTTGAAGACTTGCATGTCACAAAGCCACGTGCCAACAACTAGCGCGTGCGATGGCTGAACCAGCGCTGGCGAAAATTTGGTAAGTAATAGTAATTGGATCGAGTGAAGTACAATTCAGGGAGCAATCGCGCGAGTAATTTTAAAATCGGACGAGCGCGAAGCGCGATGCCGATTTGAAATTACGAGCACGATTACTCCCTGAATTGTACGATACGAGGTCCAATTACTAATTAGTCGTATCTATAACAAATTTCGGAATCAATAATGTCTTTTGAGAACTTCTTTTGAGCGGAAAACTGTAGCGCTTTTCATGAGTTTTAAAACTGTAGGAAACATTGAAAAGGAAGCCATTAAAGCGCGTGTAATTGACGTGCGAATCACGTGGGTATCCAATTACAAAAAGTTCAAATTGGACACCTGTAATTAGACAGCCACGTGATCACGCGCCGATTACGTGACAAATAGGCGCGCGGAGAGCCAATCACGATCGAGAATTTTGTAAAAGATACGATTACGTATAAAACTGGAAATCACTAGTCATTTTCCAAACAGATTCCGAAAATTGAAATACTGTGAAATCGGTCCCTCGAAAATCGTGGCATTAAATTGTCGAAAAAATGACATATACTAACTAAAGGCTAATCACAGTTTTTAACGTATGGAGTTATAGGGAGGGTAGAACAATCTCGACATCAGATTTCTTATTCTACTATTGCTAATAGAGCGGTCACAGTTACGTGTCGTAAAGCCAAAACCAAAGTTATCACTCTTGCAAATCACAAAGGACACAGGCAGTCCAATGAACCAATCAAAACTCAAACCAAATGTATATAGCTGACGCGAAGCGCGGGAAAACGTGTTTGAGCGAGTCACAACTGGTTTGGTTTTTACTTGTGATTTGATGAAAAAGTAGCGCGAGGTTTTTTACTGTGCAGTAAGCCAATTGCGTAACGTTGTAATACAAAGCAATTGCTTTTGCGACACTAGTGAAAACCACTCATCACGAAGCGACAGAAATTGTTCAACATGCAGCAAATTTACAACAGCAAACAAATTGTGACTATTCTGTAAATAAATTATTCTTGGGTAATGATATTTTGTACATTTTGATCCAAAACTGTTCTCCTCTATAGTATCAGTTCGTTCAAATGGCTGTGTGAAATCCAAGCCTTTCTGTGTAGTTTCTTCTCATATATATAATATATACAGTAGCAAAAATATCCATCCAGCCACCCCTCCCTTCTAGTTGATAGTGGCCACACTTGTTCCACCAGAGTCTGAAATGCGCTTGCGCAAAACTCCTACCAATCTTTCTAACCTGTAGAAACACAAAAGAGCGGAAATAAATCTCTGTTAGCAAAGATTAGAGACGAAATCTATCATGTTTAAGACACAGCATGATATCACACCGGATTATCTGTGATCAAGATTTGTTTATCGTGTAACTGTTAGCTACAAAAGACCCTGTCCCATTCTAGTTTGTGCTTTTTGCGGCTTTGCTTGATTTTTATTATTACAATTCTCTTACTTGTCAGCTCGTTCCTTTTCTCGCCGTCTGTTTTTTGAAGCTTCTTCCAGCTGTTTTGCGAGGCTTGTCCTTTCTTGTGATACAGCCTTTAGTTTCTCGACTACTTCATCATAACTTCTCTGTGCTTGTTGAATGTCCGAGTCTCTTGCTCTGAGCCGAGTTTCAAAGCTGTCCATAGTTTGGTTGAACTGATCTCTTAGAGACTGTTCTTGCGACAACGAGCGGTGTAAACTGCGTGGAAATGAAACAATAGTACGCATCAATAAAGAAAAGAGAATCCAAGAGTATAAACAAATGTGTTCTCTTGCGACCAATTCTTCCTTCACGCTTGCCTCCCACCAATGTGGCCCAGTGCCATATGTGGGTTGAGTTTGGAGTTGGTTCTCGCCTTGCTCTGAGGGTTTATCTTCAGCAACTCAAGTTTTCCCCCCTCCACATAAACCGACTCTCCAAATTCCAATTCGACCAGGATAGAGGCCCTGCATGAAAACCAGCTAAGACTGATGTGGCTTCCTCTCTAAATATTGTAATTCAAGTTGCATGTTCTATTCTTTACCTATAATAAACTCGAATAGTTTCCATTTCCTCCTCAAGTCTTTTTGATTTCTTCAATGCTAGATCTCTCTCTTGCTGAGCTTGGACTGACTGCGTCTGTTGAGATGAAAACAAAGTTCTTAAATCTCGCTTCTTATCTTGTGTGTGTGTGTGGGGGGGGGGGGAAGGGGGGGGGGGGGGGGGGGGGGGGGGGGGGGGGGGGGGGGGGGGGGGGGGGGGGGGG
>Ga0126338_10001731_pt1 | contig 14404 bp, 6 predicted proteins | sample OrbCmetagenome_2_FD_92529 | JGI IMG/M metagenome (GOLD analysis project Ga0126338, IMG submission 92529) | Coral microbial communities from Petempiche,Puerto Morelos, Mexico - Orbicella C C metagenome | ecosystem: Host-associated > Invertebrates > Cnidaria > Coral | place: Petempiche,Puerto...
AACTCCAAGGAAAAACTTGGCGTTTGATTCTCATTGGTTGAAAATCTCTGTCTACTGTGATTGGTTTATGGAGAGCGGTATTATACCGTGTTATTGTGCACCAGTCACACAACCACTCATACAACTGATACAAGTGCAACTGTATTAAAGGAGGCATTTTCAGTCAATTTCAAAAACATGCATTAACCGATCACAAAACGTCAGAATAAATCTCGGAAGTCTGAGCACGAAGTTTGAGTGAAGAAGAAAGACGCATTGTTCCTTTCCACAGAGAATTAATTAAGAGACGAATAACCCAATTCCTTGATAGAAAAATAAAGCCTCCCATTATTGCATTTAAACATAAAATTGAACCGTGCTAACCTTTGATATTGATTCGACTCAAGCCTTTTGGGCGAACAGACCCTAATAACTTTTTTGAAACCTTTTAGCATTCAGTTAGGTGCTGTTATACATACTTTATTTTGATAAGAGCATAAGATCGCTATAAATCAGCCTTCTTGTCTGTCATTAAGCCCTCAGGCTATATAAAGAAAGAAACCACAGGAACTGAATCTAGGATCACGCGATCGTTGTAACTCGGAATAAAGCGAGGAGCTCTTTGTTTTCACGAGAAAACAAGTCAGTCAAACGTTCGGCTACCACTAAAGCAAAGTGTACTGATATTTTTTCACTCGCCAAAGTGAAAAGCAGATAAGTCAGAATAACTGAGAAGCTGAAAGAAGCTGTGTCACTGGATGATATTTATCTTGGACAAGAAAACGATATCATTCTCAAGTTAAAAACAGCGTCGACAGCGCATTGCGTTTGCTATAGATGTTCTGTACAGTGATTGGATCAGTTCAGTTAAGTTCTCATGTACCCTTCTGTGCTTGACATGCTAGCGGAAAAGAAAACTGATGGATTACAATATTTTTCATACCCGCCCTTTCACCGCCAATACAATATATTTCCCAAATCTGTTCAAAATATACGTCATTCTATATAAGGGGGCTAAATTATTTTTAACAAAAAGAAAACAGTGAATAATTTCCTAATGTGCCGACAACATGTTTGTGTAAACATTAGAAATTAAAGCGCGTAGTCACGAAAATTGAGTTACGACTCTCTAGCCTCCGATGAAGTATGTTTCATGGTTTAGGGCAGGTTTAGGGCATAGCGGGTTCGCTCGAGCCAAAAAGTCAGCTTGAAAATTGGTCGTGCTCTTTTGGTCCTCCAGCAATCCTTGCTCTTTGCTTGCGATTGTTTTCCTTATAACCTGACAAGAGACTTTTAACATTAAACATTCATCATTTCACTTAAGCCAAGCGCCTTTACACGGACTTAATGCGCTAATTACACTTTGAAGCTATCTGGAATATGCACTTTCATGGTCACGCGAACGAACCTGCGTTCATTGAAATGAGTTTTTGAAGTAAATAATTTCAAGATCTTTCTACACAAATTACCTGAGCCGGGTTGTTCAAAGCCCGATTATACTAACCCAGGATTAGCGAGAATTTTGATTTCATTTTGTAAGTGTTCTGTTTATATTGTTTGCCCTTCAGTTTTGAGCATGAGTAATCTCAAACTACACAAAACATAAGCGGTGGATAACATTTTTATAGAAGAAAAATTGTTATCCCGGTTAACTTTTAATCCTGGGTTAGCGTTAACCGGCTTTCGAACAACCCGGCCCTGGATATTTGGAAATTCTAAATGCTAGAAACTACATACAACACACTCTAATTCTTGCGAGTGTTCAGCATTCATTTTTTCCTTACATTATATATCAATATGTTTTTGAGAAGCCAGGTGAGAAGAACAAACTGAAAATCATAGACTAATGTCGGGCAGGGTCTTGATGTAGCATCAAATTTAGAACCAACAGTAAAACAAATCGTGGTAACCGAATAAAGAGGATTATTCAGTTTGAGCTTGGAACGGAAAGAATAAAGATGAGCATGGTTTCCACTAACCAAAAAATATAGATGACGAGGAACTTTGCAAGGCTTTCTCCTTTTGTAGTTGCTTGCTTTATCTGGAAGACGTATGGATCGATTGAGATCGAGAAACATATTTTGAACAGTAAGAGCAGACTGTTTGCTCTGAAACCTGTGCTTGTGGCGATTGGTGCCACAGCGCCATTATAACACGGAAAACTGGACGGCTGAGTTGCTATATTTCCTTTTCTTAATTTACCATTTATGTATACCGACTGTCTAAGTGTGTTTTGTGAAATCCAATGAGTTGTCAGGTGACGTTAGTGTAACTAAAATAACTTCGCTTTTGGTTTGACAAGAGGTCATCTGGAACAGACAACAGCGGCGCACTTGTTCCTGTTTTACTTGACTGACTGCAATATACGACGAGCATGAGTCACTCATTATTTGATGAAAGGCTCACCACTTCACAGTGTACTCATCTCATCTGGGTGCTAAAGGCGTTCAAGAACGTCCTCTTAGCTAACTTACATCGCCATGATAAGATAATGAGATCTTTTGATGACTCTCTAACTTCACTTTACAGCACTTAGACCACACCTATCTAGGAGGCCTGTGCTCCAATACACGACTTCGCTACATCCATCATTACTTACGGGCTGACTGGCCATGGACTTTATACAATGCACACCGTGGGTAACTGATAAACACCCTGATAAACTGTTACTTAAGCGGCGACAGCTGCAACTCAGAAATTTCGCTACCCTCCAAAAACCAGTGATAAGTTGTTTGTAGTGTCATCGAACGTCACGTGTTTGAACATTAAAATGAGGGGGAGAGCAGACAAACATTGCAACCACCAATCTGCGCAAAATTATGCCAAGGAAGTGGATATCTATAAATATATTCACCAGGATTGTTGATTTTAGGGGAAGCGAGTTAACGACCCAGGAGGTGGGAAAATTTGAAAACGATTAACCGGCCCCGCCTATCTTACGGAATTTGTACAAGGTGACCAATAACTACACGTTTTCGGTTGAACTGAATTTACAAAAGCCAGAGACAAGGTAAACCATCTTATAGAAAGTGTCGGAAACAATGGAATTCTCTCTGAGGTTTTCCTGAGTTATAAGAGATATGATCGATAAAAACAAACAAACAAACAAGCAAAACTTTACAGCTCTGGAGATAAGTGACGGCTTAACTAGTGTTTAACAACCCGTCTTTGGTAACTTATCAGCTTCTGCGCGATAAACCGTTTTCTACCACTGCACATTATTTTGCGCGACCACGGAAAAAGTCAAATTGCCAGAGTAGCTTGAATAGCTGAAATAACAAGTGTTTGAACTTCAAACACTCCGCAGATATAGATACAAATGTGCGTCATGTCTTCCAGAGCACGCGACAATTTAAGGAATTGGCCCATGATGGGCTCCTGCTCACGTATTGCATGAATGGCCTGAGGTAACATGCTCGTGAAATCAAGCTGTGTAAAAACCAGCGTCATTAATTACAATGAATATCAGGTGCATGACAAGGCTGTCGGCTTCATTGGTATCGGTAATCGCGCCATGGTGACCCGAAAACAAAAAAGCGCTACATTGAAAATTTAATTAAAGTAATTCAAGAACTCGCAGACAAGAAGGATAAGTTTATTTCCAAAAAGTCTTCAAACTCCAGGGAACCTCACGCTAAACACATTCTCGGAAACTGAACTATGCCGGACTGGAAGTTTCGGTTTGGCTTTCCGAAGGCGATCACCGACTTCCAACGCACCGGAAGGATCGAACCTCTAAAACCTTTTCTCTGGTTACTGTCTTTTTACCGCAGGGCTGTTTTGGGAAAGATAAAGTAACTGCAAACGAATTTCGCGCTTTATCCGATAAGAAAGTCTTTTCCATATCACTGCAAAGACACCGAGGTCGTGGTCGTGTGGCTATTTACATATCTTTGTCAGCAGGGCTGTTCAGTACACCGACAAAGTCGACTTTAGAATGACCTTCCAGAAGATGAAATCAAATCGGAAAACAAACATGGCGTCTATATTGTGCAAAGGAAATGAAGAGTCGAGGACGATTAAAAGAAAGCTGGTTTTATCGTTTTGGCGCTGTTTTATTTTTGTCGCCAATCGTTTGAAGAGAACTGCTTGGGTTTTTTTGAAGGCAAAAGGTTATCAGTACGCATGTGTTATACACAATGAGCTACAATGCCTTTGGTCTTGGCCCATGCTAGAATACAGCGATATTTACATTACTTGCAATACAGTGTTAAAAGAATAAATCTCCCTGCTGGACGGAGCTGTCGGGTATTGCACGTGTACTCCGCAAAGTTCTTTGTTTTCAGAACAAGAATCGAATGTGACCCACGTATCATAGAACAAACTTGCTGGCCAAGAATTCTAATAATTTCATGCTGCTTGATGAAAACATTTCTGATGATGATATATTTATTAATTGTCAGTTTCTTGTGCTGCGGTCAATCCAAGTAGATGATGAGCTTCAGAACTTAACCTATTTCCAATTTTGCCATGGAATAATGTTTACAGCTGTTTACGTTGACTTGCCTCCACATAACTTCAACTCTTTAAGTTAATAAAAGTTAGAAAATGCTTCTATAATCCTTCAAGCTTCCATTCAATATGATTTCTTTTGTTTTAAGCCTCTTATTTAAGCTAAAGGTTTCCCTTAACGGAAATAGGCTAATGGAATCGTTTTTTGTTTCACTGACTGAAACGATTGGGTAGACCACAGAATCAGTGATTTGATCTAAGGCTTTTGTTGTTGAGTATTCTCTCTGAGTGCGACAACACTGTTAACATGAAGCCAGATGTATCTAAAAGGTTACTAATATTAATAAAAACGTTTTCAGCCTGTGTAGTCAATTTCTTTGGACTTCATAGGATTTTGGAAAATGCTTTATACAACAATGTAACTGATTTAGTGTATACTTGTTACAGATTAAACATTACACTTGTGCGTCAGTCAATCCGTTTCCGTAGCTAAAGTATTTTAAAATCAGAACAACACCTGTATATCTGCAAAAAAGTCATGACTGAAACAATTTCTTGGAATTAATTGAGACACGTCACCAACCAAGTTTAGATCGGTGAATAATTGCCATTGTTTTTACAGTTTCAAACTCGACTTTGGAATGCTAAGAAATATTTTTATAACGACCCACCCCATAAACCACTCAAGAGGGAATCTCTTTCTGTTGTGTAAGTTACCTCCCACAAGAACCCACGAGAAAAGCTACAAAAACCTAAACAAATTGAAATCTATTGTTCGTTCGTTCCTCAGTTCCGACCCGCCAAATTTTCAGCGATGAGAGTGAAAGAGAGGAAGAGACAGTTGATCATGATAATTTTAAGATTGGACTGATGATATAATGCTTTTGGACTTACCTATTGTACAAATACCAAGTACATTCTAATCGTTGCCTTAAGAGTGTGTAAGTATAAATAGCTAATCAGTTTTATCGTCCAAGGAAGAAAAATACACAACAGTTAAAACTAAACAATTTACTAAGAAGCCAAACTCCTTTATTCCGATTGCTCATATAAGATCTTATTCGATTTTCTTTTTCTTGTTAATAAACTAGAGCGGAGTGAGGTGAGAAGTCTTTCTGTTAAACAGTCACGTTCTTCTTCTGACATCATACCGGCTGCTGTTATGAAAGAACACTACTTCAAATCAGCGGATCTCTCTGAACCGCCAGAAGCAATTAATTGTAGAACGCTTTGTTAAACAAACTACTTACATCGTAAGGTTATTTTATCATACTGATCTTCCCAGTCACCTAAAAAATGCACCACCTTAAAAGTTTCTTCGCCTTTTTTCGGTGCTTATGGAGTTTAATAACTTCCTCGGTTTTGTTTCGCAAAAGGACAAAAGAATTGAAACTTGCCAATCTAGTCGTATTAGACTGTGTTGGTTTACGGCTGTCTCTGGAAACAAGGTGAAAAGAGCTCAAATCCTTATAGTACATCACATCTGCTCGAACAGCATAAAGAAAGCTTTTAAAACAAGACATGAAAAATTAAGAAGATTCGAGAAAAACCCTACCGAATGAACAATGACGAATGCCATTAACACCTTCATCGGTAATATTGCTTTTTAGGGCAAGAACCTCAATGGACGGCCTCATAGTTAATTTTTCAGTCATACAAAAGATGTGACGTACAGCTATTGTGGAAATTTCTTCGTTGTTGATACGATGACAAAAGTATTTATCAGTGAAATTAACCAAGTTTGTTTTATGTCTGTGGAAATAAACGGGGTTGAGTGTAATTTTTTCCCCCATGCGTATGCACTCCAAACCAATAATGACAGTACATCTTTTGTGTCTTTCCCGTTACTTGCTACTGCACGAAGTTTTTTTTACTGGCACGGCACATTCGGCTTAGTAGACGTAAATATAAATAAAGTGGGTGATTTGTGGAATTCACAATATTTGAATTTTGATTGGTTCGCGGTAAAGAGATCCCGCCTTTGAATACGTAATGCAGCAGTGTAATTGTCCAAGCTTGTCAACGGGAACAAGCGAAGTAATTAGCGCGAACTCTGATCACAAGCACAGCGGGTGAATTTATGTTTTACTGCTTTCCCACTGCTAAGAATTAGTCAAACATTTACGGTGTGAGCTTTCGAGCGAGTTCGACGGCGAATTTAGGCAAGCAGAAGGTAATCAAAGCTCAAACTACGTAGTGCGGCACCGTGTCTGAAGTGGCAAGATTTTGTGTTTAGAGCACAGTTGATTGCGTTTGGAAGATTTATCAACAATGGCCTCTTTCTACGGATTTCTTGTTTTGCTGGCTTGCGTTTCTACTGGTTTTGGTCAAGATAATGATAAGCAACCGTCCTGTACAACAGTGAAGATGGCCTACAGACTAAAAAGACTAGCAGAAAGTGATGTACCTCAAGCGGCGGTAGATGGTGAGCGTGAAAGTGTGCCATACCAACACAGTGTGCTTATAAATATGTGGTCTTTTAGTTGCCAATTCTCAGTGATCTCTACATTTTGTTAATATTCTTTTCTCGGCATGGGGTGGCAGTTAGTGAAGTTTGACTTTAATTCCGATAATATCGCTAACACATTTTCTCTTTACCGTAGGAGATGACCTTCGCGTCTGTCCGAAAGACAACGGCAAGCAGTGCTGCTCGCAGCGAATGGAAGTTCGCTTCGGTTCCTTGGCTGGCAACGATTTCGACAAATCGGCGTCGTCAAAAGTTAGGGAAATCAGAGGTCTTTTCAACGAGCAAGCCAAGACGTTTGACGGTGAGCAATTCTCGACAAAATGTACAAAGTGTTAAAAGAGTGCGGATTAAGTTTGCGAGTGAAAAACCTGTTAATGGGGATTCGTTTGGAATAACTTATTGCTTGGATCGGTTTCCACGCTTTCCCCAATAAGTTCATTTCAAAGAAACTTCGCGCGCGTGTTGAGTCATTTCGGACTCGATTGCATCTGTGGGATTTTCGCCTCTAAGGGAATTTCACAAGGTCATTTTCTTAATATAGGTCGATCGGGTTTGCTCCACAGGAAATTGAACAAAATTCATAAGTAAACATTGATGTGCCTACTTGATGATACTTTGCGTATAAGCCTGAAGCAATAATTGTGTCTCTTCAAATATTCTGTCGCTCCGGTTTTAGTTAATCCCTGAATGCGCCAAACAGAAAGGACGCTAATTTTCGGTTTCTTGTTTCAGTTTCTTGTAGCTATGTGAAAATCGCACGCCTCTAGATTTGAGTCGTGGAAAAAAGCGAAGCGTTAGAAGTGATTTGACGCCGTTTAGAAATTATGAAAGTAAATAATGATAACTGAAGGTTCTGTAACTTTATCTTCATATCTCTTCTTTGGAATGTCGGAGAAAACAGGCTTAAAATTTATCAGGTTTGGTGAGTTAATCTCCCACGAAACAAACTCCTCCTTTTTACTCTGATTTCAATACTCCGCGAGCTTGCGAAGATCTTCGGCGTGAAATTTTAAGTACAAAGAGTCCATTTTGAAATGAGTTTGTCAAGAGTGCGTGCTGGGAGCTTTCGGCAAGTGCGAAAATTGTGGTGTTACATTACTCTTCCTCCCTTGACAGATTTCCATCTTCAATTTCAACGTGCAACGCAACGTGCTCATTTGGCCGAACTTTAAAAACGTCAAGCTGGCGTGTGCTGTGTCCGTAGGACAATCAAGGCTAATAATAAACCTTTGCCGTTGTACCTCATGGCACATGTTCGAAGACAAATAATAGAACTGGAACTTTTCGAATACCCCCGTTGGTGGGTCACAAAAATAATCATTCGTATCCCTTTTGCCTTGTAATCCGAAGTTAGTTGTAAATTTAGAATCGACTTTTGTTCGGCACAGTGCGCCATCGCCCGAGGCTATTGGATATTAAGATTAAACCAGAGTGAAATCTATAGTTCTTTTATTGTGGCCTTGATTGTTTTCCTAATTTCGCGGTTTACTCAAGATCAACGAATACGTGAAAGCAAAGCCAAAATATTGTATCTGTGTGAGTGAAGTGCTCACCTCCAAACAGATACTCGTTGTAGATTTATTGGTACCATTTTTACAGACCTAATTTACATGGCATCAGCGCATAAGATATCCTGTTATCAACTGTTTTGAAATATTGAAAAAGAGATCACCAAAAAGTAAGAGTTCTGCTCATATTTTAAATAACTGTTGGAGCCTTAAAAACTAAACGTTGCTAGAATTGGTTTAATGAAATAATACATTTTAGCATTTGTTTTTTTTTTTGGAGAATTTTTGATAAATATTTTTTAATATATTTTTTGTGAGGGAATACCTTGTTTGATATTGACCATCCAAGTTTTTATGTAAAACACGTTATTTTCTAGCTGAGTGCATTTACACGAGTAATACTCCAGGCCCTTCTGCAATATTATTGATTTTGGTATCGTGCTTGATTTCAGCAAGTTTAAAGATTTTCATAGAGCTCTGTAACCATGATTTACGTTCAGTGTAATTTTCAAGACCCTATGCACATTGTAGGGGTGTCTTAGATCGGTTTGTGAACAAACTATGATTACTACTGTAAGGAAATAGCTATCTTCCTTTCTGGGTTTCCTAATACCAGGATGTATAAGAAGGGATTGGTTAGGGTGGAAGACTTCAAATCTGTGCCTGTCTTTTGAGGCCGCCTTTGTATGGAATTGAGATATAATTAGTTTAGAATATTAATGATTATCCTTTTTAATTATCAAATACAAACATGTTGGGAAATTGATGGCAAATGTCACAGTTTTTCTGAGAAAAGGGGCTCCTGATTAAAATGTCATCGCTCAAAGTATGTTAAGTTTAACATTTTGATGTCCTTGAGGCTGATGCCAATAATATTTATTTTGTTGAACCCAACTTTCAGATTCAACCATCCATAAAAGTTACTACACCCTAAAATCTGTCCTAAGTTGTGCTAGGTTACTTCATTTCATGGTACCAGTGGTAAAAATGCCTTCATGTGTTGGGCTTATTTTGTTTGTGTAGAGCAAACATCAAATTGAAAGTACACATGGGTCAAATTATTTAGCCTCGAAATCTTCCCTCGTCATCCTGTCTAGACCACAGGAATGCAAATTTTCCATGGATTTTGAAGTTAATTATGAACTGGCACTGGTTTATTGTATGTGTTTAAAAATATAAATGTTTGGAAAGTATTGAGTCTGAAGGAAAGGGTCCCATTTAATGATTGAATTAAGAATATCTAGTACATACTGTGTTTATTTTAGGATTTCTATGATGGGGTGATATTTTTTTGAAAATTTATAGCTCTTCAGTCAAAGTAGTGTAACGTGTGCAGACGACAACAAATTTTACTCCAACAGTTCAACAGCCTAGGACCTAAACCTACAGCTTACATGTACCAGTACACGGCAAGTCTACTTACACAAAAGCCACTACAATGTAGAAGTCTTGCGTATATGCCCTGCATTACAAGTACATTTCTGCATTAAGTATTGTTAGTATTTTAACCCTCCATTCAACTTGTGTGAGCATTACTTTTAAATATAACTGTCGTACATATTAGCTTGTGCACCTCAGCCCATGCAATCATTACATCTGTTTTGTTACAGTATTATCCAATTTGTTTATTGTGCTACCTCTAGTTTTTTTTAACTGTATGAGACCAGTAACATTGTAATATGCAGATGTTCATGTCAGTATAACATGTTTTGTTCACAAGATAATAGAAATATGAATAGATTAAAGAACTAAATATTGGGGTCGTCAAGAATTGACCAAAAGTTTTTCTTACCAGCTCAAGGAAAGGTATTTGTCGATGAAATAGGGCATGTTCCAGTGGCAAAATGGACAGTCCAATTGCAGTAGTTGTCAGATTTTTATCCAAAACCATTTCTTGGCAACTCAAAATGGGTTTATGGTGTGGGAGTAAGGAAGTTTCCAATGGTTAAGCTGAATATTGTTGATTTTCAGGTACTGTTGAAAAAGTGTACACCCAAATTGAATGCAGAATAAATAAAATTCAACAGACAGAAAATACAGAATGATACAATTATTATACAGTTTTTACCATCCACATCTGGGAGATTCGCATCCCGTCTGAGAGACTCTCGGTCTGTTATATTTGATGGGATGGAGCAAGTAAGATTATCTTAAGTTATTTGCAACATATTTCTAGCTCAGCGGGATTCTAAGAGGAATATTTTCTCACTATATTTTTTGTTTTCTAGTTATGTCAAATATGTCTAAAAGACAAGAAAAAATCTATTGATGACAAAATTTCTATATTTTTAAATGATCTGCAAAGTAAATTTATGGACAGTTTTTTCCCAGCTGGATTGAAAACCACATTAATATTTAACGGTCTGGTTTGGTAGACATAACAGGTGATTTCTGTTGTCTGTTGGCTTGTTGAACCTGTTTACTTTCATCAGGTCTTGTTTAATAGGGGTTACTTCATTTGCTCCAGTGAAAAAATGGAATGATAAATAATTGATTGCGAGAAATTTTAGTGTGAAGCATTGCAGCTGTTTATTGTACGAGTCTTGCTGGAACGCTAAGAGGTTGAAATGTGCAATGTGCATGCATCTTTTGAATAATTCAGTTTTGAAATGCAGAGTTATACATACAATATTTTTGGTTTCTATACCTGTTAATTGCTGTGGCCATTGATTTAAAATGGCTTATTTCGAAATTTGTTTTGACCTCTTGTAAAATCCTTAATAGTGTATATCATTCTATAGGTGATCCACGTCTCCATATTTAGCCATTGAATGGATTTGACTATTCTGCAGTCCCAGCCATAACTCCTACATAGTTGGTGTTTGGTTGAGGTTTAAAGCAGCCTTTGGCTTCACCTCTGAAGTATTTAGGGTAGTAAACAATGTGGCGTCCAGGTTTCTTTCACTTGCTGTTGCTGTGCCATGTTGAGTCCTAATAAGTACAAAACAGTTGTCTGTGGTTTCCACTGCATATATATTTATACAGATGTGCATGTGCATGAGTTATTGACTGATTGTTTAATGTTAAACTGTGGTTGTACTTATTAATAAGTTGAACATTATCCTCATAAAGCAGTCGTCCAAATATGGCAAGTACATATTGAGGTATAAAGAAAACCAATTTTTGTGCTTGCCCTTCAGGCAAGTTGTGACTTTCATCAGATAATGATGTACTAACCTATGATTAATTTTCACTAGCCCCCTAATAATTTCATCTTACAATACAGTATAGTTTCAGTTATTTGAATTTCCTCAAGAATTCCTGAGAAACTTCACTTGCTCATCAGACAGGTGAAGGCCAGAATTAATCCACAATCCCAACTGCAGAATTCTCGAACCCTGGGCTATTGGACAGGATTTTCTTTGCATGCTGCATATGTAGCATGTTTTAGACCCTTTCCCCCCAATAATATTGTATGGGGTAGAGATGAAAACTAATTTAGGATATTTTTTAGTGACCCAAATGAGGACTCGCAAAGCCAAATAATAAATCAAGCCCAAATAGTGTCCTATTTGTAATGAGTAATTTTTGTCCACTGTTGCATAATTATGTTCTTAATTGTTTTTTTTGGTACAGATTACTTTCGTGGATTGATCAAGAAATCCCAGCAAGAGTTACACACAATGTTTGAGAAAATTTATGGTTCCCACTATGTGCAGAACACCAAGATATTCATGGATTTGTTTGTTGAGCTCACAAATTACTACGATGGAGCGACAAGTTCAGATGTTTCAAGTATCATGAATACCTTCTTCAAAAATCTAATGCGTCGCATGTTTGAAATCATGAATGGCCAGTTCCAGTTCACCAGTGCATACCTGGATTGTGTCTCGCGGCACATGGAGAAACTAGCTCCTTTTGGAGATGTGCCTGAAAAGTTGACACCGCAAGTACGAAAAGTATTGATTTATGCAAGAACTTTTACACAAGCTCTTCATGCAGGTAGAGAAGTCATCCACTCACTTGAAAATGCTGTTTCTTCCAATGACTGTAAGAATCAGCTAATCAAGATGAAATACTGCTCATGGTGTAAAGCAATGACATCATTAAAGCCTTGTTTTAAGTTTTGCACTGATGTACACAAAGATTGTCTGGCTGATGTGGCCAAGGTCAACACTCAATGGCAAAGATACATGACAGCATTAAATGAGCTCCTGGAGAAGCAGGCAGGGGCAACCAACATTCATGATGTAATGACACGATTACATCTGAAGATTTCATTTGCCATCATGAACTTCCAAACTGAGAAGTCGGATGATGTGAGAACAAAGGTAAGAGAGTAAAAACTAGCTATTTAATGTCTAGTTTATCATGATTGTTTCAGATTATCTCAAACAGCATATCAAATATACACCAACAGAAGGCTTAAATTTTATTCAATTTTGAAGAATCAAACAAAATGCTCTGATTTAATTACGCAAAATTTAGGGAATCACAGCCTGAAAATTGAAACTGAAAGATTTTGTATTCCAGAAGAAGAAAACTTCCTTTGGCTGCTTTCTGCCTTGTTTGCACTTTACATAACTGTAATGGTGGAAGTCAAGTTTAATGGGAAATTGTCAACAGACAAGTTTCCTCTTCAGTAATATCCACTCATGTTATTTAATCATGGAAAATTTTTTCTTTAGTGGATAAATTTATCAAACTGTCTTTGTGTTGTATATTTGGTTTCTCAGGTATTCCAGTCTAAGGAATGTGGAAGTCCTGGTCGCACGAAGCGATCTACAGATGATTTTTTCCTAGAAGGCAACAGCAGACAAAGAAGAGATGATGAAGCTTTAGCTAGAACGTCTTCACAAGTTAACTTTGATAGGTAAGTGGAAAACAAAATTTCTCCCTATGACATAGGTTCAAAACCCCAGTAAGCAGGGCCCGAGAATTGAGAAAGTGAGCCTGCAGTTTTTTTCACCATGAACCATGTCAAGAACAGAAAGAGGACCTTATTAATACATGGCATTTATTTGAGGACACTGCTATTTATGAGGACTCATATGTTTAAGGGTACATCTCTGTCCAGCTGTGGAAAGAATAATTTGTTACTAGAGTTAACACTAACCCACAGAATGGCAATTAATCTGGTGGATAGAGTTATCTACCCTTTGAATAACTGGCCCTGAGGATTGTTGTCATACTCTGATCATCTTACTTGGGAATCTATGATGTGCTTGTATCAGAAAGCCAGGAAGTTGTTATCATGAACTATGATATCTCTTGGGCTTTTTTTTTTAAGTCTTGTCTCCCTGGGTGTTGCTGACATGTACATACACTTTCACTAGTCTTATTACAGGTTACAATTTCCAATATTGTACTGCTGAACGCACATTTTACAGGTTCAATTTGTAATTTTAATATTTCATGAAACTGTTTCTTAACCTAGATTGAGTACAAACTACAAAGCAAAAATGAAGGTGGCAGATAACTTCTGGATTAACCTGCCAGAAAGAATGTGTGGTGACATTTCTGCTAAAGATAAGAACTCAGATTGTTGGAATGGTATTGGCAAAGGAAGGTAAATATTCAGCCAGACTTCATCTGTACCAAAGATTACCTGGCAACTTGAACTAACACCCTATAGGCATTTACATGTACTCCGAAGTGTGTTTGATTATTGTACTGAACGTAGAATTGCACCCTGCTCTGATGTCCCTCAACCCAAAGATAACTCACTTTTAAGGCTGCAGATATTATTTCTGAGCCTTGGACAGACCTCTAATTCATATGTATTGTGTTATAAAGTGTAAAAAGATACATATTAACTAAAAAATTTCAGTTTTATATTTGAAAGCTAACTGTTGCACCTGAAGCCAGGAGATAGGAAAGGGAGGGGGGGTCAGGATCTACAAAATGTGTTAATAATTGATATAGCTGTCACCAAAATAATTGAAGGGGTGAGTGCAAAACCATGCTAAGTGACGATTTGGGTGAAAAAAAAAATTTTCGCGAAAGGGCTTGAATTTTTGCATGTGGTCTTCAATGTAATAGAAAAACGCGGCCCTGT
>Ga0126338_10001733_pt1 | contig 14393 bp, 8 predicted proteins | sample OrbCmetagenome_2_FD_92529 | JGI IMG/M metagenome (GOLD analysis project Ga0126338, IMG submission 92529) | Coral microbial communities from Petempiche,Puerto Morelos, Mexico - Orbicella C C metagenome | ecosystem: Host-associated > Invertebrates > Cnidaria > Coral | place: Petempiche,Puerto...
CCCTTAGCCTAAACCAGAGCTAGTTCAGCTGAATTTTGCTACCCTATACTAGAGTAAACTCCCCAAATCCCCCCATCTATCGACACTGTGGAGGCTTATTTGTGTAAATTTAATCTTACCGATTTGATTTTTTTATATTTTTGAGTGGCAATTCCTGGTTTCTTTAGTCTAGATAAAATCTTCAACCAATTGGTCAGTTTTGTGAAAATTGATACCCTATTCTAGACCCAAATGCTCTGATTTATATATCCTATCCTAGAGTAAACTGCTTGAAAACCATACCCGTCACAGTGGCACATACCTATATAGCCCATATATGACAGTAACCGCCCCCCCCCCCCCCCCCCCCCCCGGGTGTGAGGGTTTTGGGAAGCAGACTGCACACCCCCACCCAATTTATCTGAGAGTCCTCCCCCTCCCCCCTGGGTTGTAGATACACATACCATTCATGTCTTACAGTCTGAAAAATGTCTCAGTCATCCTGTCAGCATACGAGACTGTTCTCTATAATGTTCTTTGGACCATTAACTATTACTATGAGGGTTATTAGTTTAATTTTAATTAGTTATTAGTTCAATTTGTTCCTTCAGCCAGTGCATTTTAGCTATGAATCGGAGGTAACTTATGTCTGCTCTTTTATCATGAAATATTTATTGAATGTTTTAACTTTTACATCTCCAGAAAGTTAATGTTCCAAGCTATACAGATGAAGAGTACCAGGTTGGTTTAACCTTCAAATATGGTTTATTACAAGCTACACTGTAAATGCTATGCTTTCAAGCCAACCATGGAGTAGGGGAAATACTCATTATGGGACTTGACTTTATACAGTGCCAATTCTTCGCTCACGGAAAGTGTCTACCTGCAGTTGTGGCTTTCTTAAAATAACTGCTTGATACACTACATAGTCAATCCAAGATTGTTAATTAATACTCTGTCGTTTTGTTAGGGTTGAGAGGCAACATTATGAGCTGTTTAAAGATTTTGGAATGTTTCTGATTACTCTTTCAAATCTCTGAACTCTCTGAATTTTTTCTGGACATCTTCTGAACATTGCCAAAAACTCAGTCCACAGATTTTTTACTTACATTCCAACACACTTCAAATTCAGACCAAGCTGAACCTATGTGTGGAATACTCCAGTAAATTGTAGGAAACCTTGTAGTTGAATACAATCTGTGTCAAATGACATTTTGCCTAGTGTCTATGAAAGTGTAGTGTTCATAAAATTTTGAGAGCTACAGAAACACACTTAATGCTTTTTTGTTGCTGTTCAGTGTTCTTCTTCCAGAGTTAGTACAGGTTAAAAAATTTAACACTCTTCCTCTTGATCTTCCCTGTTTTTTACATCTATTCTTTACCCTCTTTTTGACAGTAAGGATCCGGACCTATGTAATTATTTTGAGGTTTTAATTTCATTTGGAAGCAAATAAAAACATAAAAGACATGTTGCACTCCCTTAAATGCAACCATTACCTAACAATGTGTGTACCTTATTAAGATTTGTTTGGGTAATAACATTTTCCCAATATCACACCTACCTAATAATTCTCCTAAGCTGACATTATGCATTATTGTACTTATTACAGATGTACCTCCATGATGGCCCCCCCTCCACATGGACACGGGATGAAACTGATCACTTGTTTGATCTCTGCAGGTAATTTGCATATACACGGTAATGTAAGAAAAAGAAACCTTTCCCGTGTTATATCTATAGTGTATCAGTTTAGGAGAACAGGCAATGTTGTCAAGTGTGGGCCATAGGTGTGTGTCTCTACAACTTTTTCAAGTTCTCCTATACTTTGGTGAGATTTTCTTTAACTTGAAGAAATGCAAAGAAAATGTTTTTGCTGTCTTTTCAAAATATAGACAGGAAAAGAAAGGCTTTTCAACATCACTGGTTTGTTGTGATTATTGAAATGTAAATTATCTTTGCTTGGGTATAATCAGACTACACTGCAGTTCTGTATTTCTATCTGTAGAATTATAGCAGTATGGTTAAAAATGCACACATTCAGTTTCTTGTGATGACAGTGTTTTCAAACACTAGGTGTCAAAGATATGGGATTGTATTACTTGTAGATAGAAATATAGTTATAAATATTAATATGTTATTTTATATTGGTTCTCTTTTCTCTTAAGACGGTTTGATCTTCGTTTCATAACCATTCATGACAGATTTGACAAGGAGAAGCATCAGGTGAAGTGTAACTAGTTAAATCCAATTTGTGAACATACATGTATATTTTATTTTATCTTTAATGTTAACTTTTAATTAAACACTTTTAATGTCTATTAATGGCTTTTAATACTAACGATAGCACTAATCATGGTAGAAATTCTTATTGTCTCACAAAATTATTTAATGTTTCGTCATTCAAATACTATAAATTAGGTGTGTTGAGGTTAGTTTGTTTAAGATTCTCTTAATTTTGCAGTGGACCACACAAATCTTTTATCTCTTTTGGACTATCAGGGCTGTGACATGTAAGATTATAATTGCTTTTGCCTGTCCAGGACCTTGTCATTGTTCCATGCTCCTTTAAGTAAAATCTTCCCATGCACACTATATGTAACCATTAAGATTATAAAATGTAATATCCCAAAATACTCTTAGCTATTTTTGTTTTGGTCTAACATGCCACAATACATGCACTTTAAAAGGCAAAACTAACAGATGAGTGTTTCCTTCACTGAATTACCAACCTTTGTGTTATCTTAACTACATGTAGCTAATGTGAAGGGCAGAAAAATTAGTTCCAGCAAGTCATTAATGGTTTTGGATTTACTTCTGATTAGATGACAGAGGGGCACAAGCTTTTTAAGCCATTCATGTTGTGGTAATGCAAAACCAAAGAAAATGCAAATTACTTTCCACACTCAAGTGAAAAGTGTTCTGGGACCTAACAAGTTTCATGGAAAAGCAGTGTATTATGATTCCACAGTATTGGTCATTTTTCAATGTATTAATTGAGATTGACAGTTTTCTCACCTTTCCGCTTTTCACCCAATGGTATTTCACTTCGCTCAGACGAAGCAGAAATGAAAAAATTACAGAGATCAGGGTAGGCTCACTTTCTTGGCGCCACTTCACCAGACTCCTTCCCACTGGATCACTTTGCTCTTTGCCACTCATGCGTGTGACTCAAATGTGAGCCTGCTCACAGGCTAGGGACTTCTTGTTAAATTAGAAACAGGCTGAATTTACAATAAGTTTGCTTAAGCTGCAAGTGGACAGGGTGTAGAAAGCAAAGGAGAATAAGCTGTCACTTTAGGAAGTGCATTAATATATACCTCTTACTAACGTCATCTTCTCGGTCGGTACTGTAAGTTACAGACCGAGTTCTTTCCCCTTTGCGCTTGGGCCATAAATCAAGGGGGGGAAAACGAGGGTCCATAACTTACAGTATGCACCAAGAAGACGAGGTTAGTAAGATATTTATTATATCTCTACTGTGTGCCTGACAGCTTCAGAAACAATTTCTATTCACGTGGACTTGGAAAGGCTTCAAATTTCTGACGCACCTCGAAAGCAAAACGAGTCAGTTTGAAACTGTTTTTAAGTCGTTAGCATGCTTTATTACATAATTTAGAGTAGAAGAAAGTTTCAAACTTTCACTTGCTTTAAAAGTTAAGAACACTTATCGATAAATCACGAGACAGTTTGGCAACAAAACCAACTGTAAAATTTAGTGGGCCGTACAGGAGAGTATGGTCCGCTAAACTGACCAATCACAGTGCACATACTAATTGAGAGATGTAATAATATTAGTTCAATGACAAAAGTTCTTTGGTTTGACCAGCTGACTACAGATTTGCTGTATTGGAATCAAAGCGATGGACTTCTTTAACTTGGGTTGATAAGTCAACTTATTACATGTCAAATAAAGTAGCGGACCAGCCTTTTCCTCAGCATGTACTCAACCTCTGGGACATTCAGTTTGAATGATCCTGCATTATTTTTCTTGAGGATTTTTAGTTGTGTAGTAAGTCTCTTATAACCAAGCTTGCTCAGGACTGTACTGGAGAATATCGGCCCACCGTCTTGTTTCTACGGACCTTGCTGGGCTCAGTCTGTGCTGTCAAGACCTTGGCCCAATATTCTCCCAGTACAGCCCTTACTCTTGGTTAATAAGCTATATTTATGAATATTATTTTTTTATTGTTTCAGACTCGTACAATTGAAGAGTTAAAGGATCGCTACTATAGCTGTGTTACAAGGTTACTCAAGGTAAATGGCACCTTAGCAGGCTGTAACAGTCATGTCCTCCTTCTGGGTTAGCAAGAACCTTCATCATTAGGCAAACAATGTTTCAGGTCATAACTGTTGTTTCATACTATACCATACTTGTAATAATGAAATTGTGCGGAATACATTTTACCACTTTCAGTTTATTATAGCTTGAAAAAGCATGATTTTCTTGGCACTGAAGAGGGGTTGGGATTTACATGTCACACATAGAATAAAGAATTTTGTACACAAAGGTACAACATAGTGTGGTCTTTGTATACTGTACCATCCTTCTTGATAATAATCACTTGCAAGAACATTAATTTTCAAATACATTATTGATTTATAAGAATTGTATGACTGTTATAAAGCTGGTTTAATTTTGGGCTTATTATTACAGGCTCGAGCCCCCCCAGGGCAAGAACCACAGAATTTGCCTGCACCATATGACAGTCAGCATGAAACAGAGAGAAAAAGACAACTTCTGAAGCTGTTTAACCGTACTCAAGAACAGGTACATTGTACAGCTGCCAACCATGTCAGCTTCTTTGATGCTCAGATGGGCCATTGGGAAAATTTTCTCATTAAATTTTCCCTTTTAACTAAATTAATCATGAACATGTGAGATAAAGCATTTTTTTAAAGTACAATAGCCACAAACATTTCACAAGTATTTGACAATTATTGTTTGCTTTTGTATAAATTTAACTTGTGATTGTTATTTCAATAATCATCTGGGCTGGGTTGTTCAAAAGCCAGTTACCCCAGGGCTAAAAGTTAACTTAAGTGTGTAAAAAATGTTTTTCACTGCTTATGTTTTGTGTAGTTTAAGATTATTCAAATTCAAAATGGAAGGACAAACAATATGAACAGAAAACCTCACTGAAAGGTTTTTTAACTGAAATCTTAATTCTCACTAATCTTGGGTTACAACCCAGCCCTGAATAATAAGACAGACGCAGTCAGAGATTGAAGGTTTTAGCTGTATTGCCTACATGTATTGTTTTCATATTGATACTAAAGCTGATCACTAAATTGCTCCTAAGTGTCAGCACAAAGTAACATTACACAGGGCCATACTGACAGAGGGGAAAATATGTGAACAGTGATTTATAATGACCAGCCCTGTACAGTGTAGGTTCACTCTAAGTGACTGCCATTCAACTTCAGTGACAAACCCTACTGTTGTTTGAAGAAATTAAATACATTGTTTTTCTGTTCCTTAAATCATTTTCTTGAGAAGAGTTGAACCCTCAGGAAGCACAACATGGATGATAAGGATATGTTTGTTTAAGGTTGACCTCTGTTAAGTTTTTTCAGAACTTAACATTTCTTTTGGATTTACCAGCCCTTATATTTTGCTACTTCCAGGTGGCTGCAACTTTCGGGGGTTGCTACTTTTGGATAGCAAGGCAAAACATGTAACACTTGTGAACTATAACTATTTGCCAAGTGGAGAGTCTGCCTTTAGGTTAGGGCATGATGATGTAGGAATGTCCAGAATAGAGTACATGTATAGTGTTATTGTAAGTGGCATAGTGGGACTTAGACAACTCTAAGTACAGTATGACAGTTCTTAAAATGCGGCAGTAGCTTCTTCCTCTCGCAGTATCTTCTTTCACTTTTCTTCAAAGTGAAAATGAAAGTGTAAAGTTCTGAATGTTTACTTGTAAAGAACCTTAATTTAAGTGTCAAAGTATTTAGTCCCAGTAGACTAATTGAGGGCACTAAACAAGACTAAAATGCTAAAAATGAATATTTAATGAATATTTGTAAGGTGCAAGAGGAAGAAATGCTCGTTGCAGAGCTAAGGAAAATTGAACTGCGCAAGAAAGAGAGAGAAAAGAAACAACAGGATCTACAGAAACTTATCACAGCCGCTGAGAACCAAGCAGACTCCTACAGATTGAAGTATGTTTAACTTAACTTTGGGAACAGTACATGTCATCACTTTCTTTGTGTTGTGTTACTTAACATTAAGATGTGTAAATAGACAACAGTAAATATTTAAGAAATACCTGATAAAATGTTGAGCTAACCTGTACTGGCTAGTGTCACTGGTCAGATGAGCCACAAGACTAGAATTCTGAATTACAAGCGAAAAACGTAGGAAAATGTCAAATGAAGAGGTGTGTACAGTATACAGTAGATATTTTATAGTATATCTTTCATTTGTTTGCTATGTTTTGGCAGGTGTGAATTCTTTTTAGGTTAGAATTTTTGAATAGTGTGATAAGCATCCACTTGTAAGGGCTGATTAATTTTTTCCTTTTACTAGAAGAGACAAGAAGCCAGTGAAAAAGAAGCCAACTAAAAAGAAAGGAGAATTAGCAGACAAACCTGTGAAGGTAAACATTTGGTCATTTATTAATACAATGAAACCCTAAATAAGAACAATGCCAAAGAAATGGGAATGGTAACATTTGACACGGGTTTGAATTATTATGTGGTGCAACTTAATATGGCTATTTGTTTAACAAACAAAATCCATGTTGCTGTGCGTCTGTTCAGTAATAGACCACGGATGAAGTCAAAATGTGGTAAGAACAAGTAAGTGGCACACGAGGCGATAGCCGAGTGTGTCACTGATGTTCTTACCGTATTTTGATGTCTTCTGTGATCTATTACTGAACAGACGCACGGCAACATGGAAACTACTCGTTTTGTTATAATAAAAAATGGTAATGACATCATGTATGCATCTTTTCTCCAATAGATCATAAGTAAGAACAATCAAAATGCCAGAATAATTTGACTTGTTATATAATTCTCTTTGGATAACATTGGTAATGTCTTGCAGGCTGAAGCATCAGGAGTTAAGTTTCCAGAGAGTAAGGGAGCTGGTGTGTATCTGCGGAGTGGCAGGGTAAGAAATCTTATGTCAATGAATGAAGTCTTACTGTCTTTAGAAGTGTACCCTGTTTGCCCCTTTCCATCTGTAAGATTATATACACACTATACATAGCTTGTTCAATTTTGTTTTCAGATGAAGATGCCAGGATCTGTCGGAACCAAAAAAGCCAAGGCAGTTGAACAACTTCTAGAAGAGTTAGGAGTTGGTGAGTGCATACATGATACTTGTAATGCTGTATTTCGCCGTGCGTTAGCTTTCTTTTTAATAAGAAGATCGCAGTGTCCAGGGGATAGTATGGTATTCAACCGGGTATTCAACGCATTGGGTAGGCTTGATTTCCAGCCGTTTTGGGAGTGCGGTTTAAGGAACGCGGGATCACAAAACGGCTGGAAATCAACCCTGCGTATTTGGATGAGGTGGGACCAAAAAAGAGGGCAAATACATCAGCGCTAGGCTCGTCTCGAAAATAACGCAGATCAACATATGCTGAATAATAACAAGAAGACTCAGTGTTTGATAAACGAGTTGTTAGTTCTCGTGCAGTGTTTTAAAGCCTCGCCTCCGGGATTAGATAATACCCCACTTATAGCCAGTAAAGCAGTACTGGAATTGACAGATACACTAGTTACATCTTTGTCAGTTCTCTACTTTAAGTTTTCTTCTCTAACCGTTTGAATTAAATCTTTTTGCTTACTTGTTAGATCTTATGCCGATGCCAACTGAACACATAAGCCACCAGTTCAACGAATTGAGGTAATCGCTTAATCTGATAGTAAGTAATATTTAACAATTAGACCCGTAGCTCGCAAGGGCTACGCGTCAATAGCACATGAGGCGAAGCCGAATGGGCTATTGACCCGTGGTCCTAGAGTGCGAAGGGTCTAATTGTTGTAGTATCACCCAACTTGTAGGACAGAAAAGGCAATAATAAAGTTAGCAAATGTAAGTTGAAGAAATATTTATTTGGGAATAAAACGAAAGAAAGCGTCACGCTCGTTTGCGCCAATTTCGCTACTCGAGGACTATTTCTAATAGTCCTTTAGTAGCGTAACCAATTAAAATGTAGGATTTTCATTAGTCCACTAGTTGGGTGATACTAAATATATTCAGCCAAGCCTAAACGCGGAGCTCTTGATTACAATAACTAGCCAAAGAGGATTTGTTTTTCTCGGATCAGAAACTCAAAAACTAATCAAGTGTGAGCATCTCAAGTGATCAAGCGTAAGCTGCTCCCCCAGAGTAATAACCTGACTTGAGCCTGCGATCCATTCGAAAACGAATACCTGGTCAGTGGTCAACTTAGAAACAAACACGCGACCTCTATGAGTTGTTAAACCTGAAACGGTGATATGGTCACTAATACTGGTCAGCGGATACCTTGTTTTGACAGCTGTCAATTAACCATAACATGGATCTCCAATATCAAAGATGTACCTATGGTAATGGTGCTACTCTCTTATTTTTCAAGGTATTAGTCTTGTATGTACGTCCGTCCGTACATACGTACGGACAGTCACGTGACAACCAAAATTTTTTAGATCGATGGGTTACCAAATTTTCTAAAGTATGACGCCTTCAGCACGTCAGAGCTTCGCTTAGATTACACTCTCTGGGAAAAGGGGTGGAGGGAGTGCGTACCTTTATTAGGTAAATGTACGATATGCTTATACTCTAGTCTGAAACTGGGTATGTTTGTGACGTACAGTGCAGAAGTGCAGCGTGACTCAGTAATATATCCGGTTCTTTGAACCCTTTTCAAATTATTTCAAAGGTGCGAGGGCAAATACCAATGTCCTTATAACATGTGCAGTCAAACTGATGTCAACTTCCTCACCGTGTTTACAATGTTAAGGACGAAGTTTTATTTTACAGAAATGAGATGATTCTGTTGTATGACTTGAAACAGGCAGCTGGAAACTGTGAATTTGAAATCCAATCCCTGAAGTAAGTGTAAAGATTAAACACGAGGAATATGACGAAAAAATGATAGAAACTATTCAGCACACAAAAAGTGGTTTAATCACCTGTCGAAGGACTGAAAATCACTTTCGATCCAGTTCTTTGGTGTCAGTCAGAAAAGATCAGTTTTTTCAGAGCTTCTCTTGCCCAGTTGATCACGCTAGACTAGCTTAGTTTAACTATTTACTGTGCTTAGTTAATTTTCAGGTACGTTTTTTGGACGTTTAAGAGTAGTATATAGTTCTGGTATGCCAGCCAGATAGTTACAGCAGTTACAAGAGTTTTTTTAAAGGCTTAAAACCCGTTAATAAGGTGTGAGCTTAACGTATAGAATTCTTTAACTATTTGGACTTGATCTCCACAATCTTGCCTGCTATACCGTTTGAAGTGAATTGTTAAACATACTCTCGCCAGCTATTTATTTAATATTGAAGTAATTATTCATTTTTTTGTCAGACATCGTCTGGAAGCCTTGGGAAAGGACATATCAACCATAAATGGTATCTACATAGCATAATTCCGGTTTTATTTTAAGGTTATTGGTACTTCCTGTCATTGTAGATGTTATGATGTCATTATTTTTCGGGATCTTGAGAAAACCGTTGATCAATACATTTTTAAACTTTCCTCTGCGAGCATCCACAGATTCTTGGTTTTGTTTGGTTATTTGAATCAAGGCAGCGAAATTTCCATATTTCTGTTGTCACAATTCGTATGAAGACAGTTATTGTTGTTGTTGCTGCTGCTTTTGTCATTGTTAGTCTATTATTGTTTTAAGTGTTTGCATTTGTGGCTCTGGTAAGCTAAGTTAAGTTTAATTTATTTTACAAACATGCACGAAAGATCAAATGCTGTGTTACAGTGTAACACTGTGTAGCACACGAAAAACATTAAGTGAAGAATTCCAGTTCAAAAAATAAATCATCATCATAGGCGTGTGTTTTGCGTTGAGTCTTTTTATTTAAGTCATATTTGATGTTTTTAGTTTTTGCCGCCAAATTATATTAAGCGGGGCTTTCTCTATTTTTCCTTAGTTCCTGTTGAAGCTGTTACTACTATTCCTAAAGTGGTTTGTATAATTGTTTCATTTATAAATAGAAATCTCTTTTATTAGAATGTTCCTAACACTAGGCACCCATTAACTTTGACCAGATCGTTGCATTGTTTTGTATTTTTTTCTGAAAGATCTTCTCAAATGCTGAAACAGTTGCCTTGTTTATCGTCCAGTTTATTTGCATTGAATCGAACACCAGACGACCTGTGTTATGGAGTTCTAATATAACTCGTACTCGACAATATTGCTTATTTAAAGCCAAATAATTTACAATTCACTATGAAAGTCATATAAAAAGTTTGCAATTTTTTACGGGCACAAGAAGGGCAGAAAAAACGTTTTTAGCCAGTTACATTCATCCATAACCATTTTGAACAGAACAAAAGTCTTATTGAATTTTCTCAGATTTTGGCTTTGATTGGTCAATACAATGTGAATACGGGCCATTCTGAACTTGTGATGTTAAAAAATGTGTTCTTATCTCTCAGCAAATTACAGCTCCTTCGTCTACGCCATTGATAGACGCAGTGACCCCTTCACCAGGGACTCCAAATGCGGTAGGTGTGCTTACTGGAGAGTAACGATAGCAAAATAGATTACGGTCAGTCGAGTTCGCTAGTGTTACTCAGGTAGCTGTTTTAATAGAAACCCCGGCGTCCTGTCCTGATCGTTGTAAGGTGATTAAAGAAAGGCACAAATTTTCTCCAAAAGTTTCTCTTTCGCCATAAATCGGTCCAATCGACTATTCTTAGCCTCTAACGAGCAAAATTTGGCTCGATGAAGGAATTCAGACATTTTTGGTTAAGAGACCAAAGACTGAGCGCAGTTGTCCAAAGCAAAGAATACACTGACCCAGAGTCAAAAGAAAGAATACTGATAAGCGTAAGCCCTGTAGACTTATATGGTCCTAAAGTGAACTTCTTTTTGTTTTGTTTTGCAAACAGAGAAAAAGAAGAACAGTAGCCTCGTTTTTGGACCAAAATCCGCTGAAGAAAACCAAGAGACTTTAAGATGGAAAGACTTAACAGATCCTCGACGTCTCCTGATGCGTGACATTCAACAGAATAACGGGATCTTGGGTCGGCGTCTCTAAACTGAAGACACGAAAACGTTTGTAAATAAAGATTGGATGAAAAGATTCTTGTTAATCCTGAGTGTTGTTTTAATTTTTCAACGAGTAAGCCACTCTAGCTCCGATGCAAAACTTATAACAAATCAGAAAATCTAAAAAAAAAAACTGAGCAATGTTCAGCTCTTGATAAAGGTGGCTATTAAGGGTGTGAAAAGTCATGGCACACTGCCACAGATAGAGATGTAGACTGCTAAACGTCTTGGCCTACCAAAGATGCACAAAACCCGGCTTCTTTAGGTTTCTCGTCTTTTGGCCACTTCCACAATTTGTATTCTGTAATTTTGTCACAAACTACTTTGTGTATTGTCATGTATTTTAAACAATTATTGGATGAGGTTTTTGTGATATCCAGAAGACACCTTATTCCAAAATGGCCGTCATTTTAGTATTTTTTTGTTTACTTGAAAATGAGCCCTTGTTGCCTCGTTTAAGGGAAAATATTCTTTTGAATGTCGAGTTTAAGGACGAGGTAAAAAGGGCTAATTTGCAAGTAAACAAAAGAATACTTAAATGGCGGCCATTTTGGAATAACGTGTGTAATCAAGGTCGAGGTAGGGGTTATCAGCCGAAGCGGAAGGCTGAGGCTGATAACCCTTACCGAGACCTTGATTGTATAATAATCATTATTTGCCATTCGTCAAAGGCTGTGGTTTGGCAGTTTTTGTTTAAGTTTTATTTGTTTATTAGCTTTTGCTGTTAAAAATAGGAAATCCATCAGAGAAGTTATTTTGTTTAGTTTTCTAGTTACAGGTTAATGTTCTAGTTCATCAACGGTAGCGACGAGCCGTTGTCTGCACAACCGTTAACTGTTCTCTCAGATCATAACTGTAAATAAGCATTGAATTGTAATTGCTACCTGCAATAGTTTTTTGTTGGGCGTCGTTTCGGAACATCACGGAACATTCCGGAACATTCCGGAACATTCCGGAACATAGAATAACAAGTGGCTCCAAGTAGCTTATACCCATGCGCAAGAGAATACATGTTGTATAAAATAGATACGCAATGCATACATAGTCAGACAAGCAATTTGAAAACGTTTGCCATCTGACAACTAGAAATGATATGGGAGAAATGCTAATTTGAAAAAAGTGCATCATAGATCTGAGATATAGAAAATTAAGACGCAGGAGAGAAGATAAATGCTGTAACGCAATATGCCATCTTTATTACAAGAATATCGTCAGGCGAATAACAAAGCAAGCCGAGCCGAAAAATTATAAATAGAGAATTAACAAACAATTCTGAACTAATTCTGTCCTGGGCCATTGTAACAAATATCAACTTTGCCTTATTTTTATTATATTTGTAATTTGATTTTAAAGTACACGTGAAACTTGATAAAATAACAGTACTCCTCAGTAGGCACCTGGTGTTTTTTGTAAGTTATGTCATGCAATGCCATATTTCCGAGAATTAAAATATTATATGTTGCTAAAAATGTATTAGGTTTCAATAATTGATACAAAATACAAGGTGTACTAGACTAAACAAGAAGCAGAAAAAGAAAAAAAAAAAAAATTTAACACACACAAGTGTTTTATTACCTGACATTGTTCGTCACATTCTTTTTGACTAGGGCAATTTCAGTTTTAATGGACACAAACCTTGTACCAGAATAACTTTAAGTATATTACAGTCCTTTTTGCATTTTCTGAAAGCTTAAGATATGCACAGTTGTCTGAAATAACACCAAAACACTTTCTCATGGGAACTCGAGCAATTAAATTTCAAAGTTCAAAGGAATTGTCAGTTAAGACACAGCTAGGTAAAGTTTCATCATCAGTTTAATTTCACCACTATTTTCAAGTGTTTCATATATTACTTCAGAATTTATTTTCTACATTTGGTGTTGTTAGAAATGATTTCTTTCGAGAAGATATTCAAAAGAGTCGCACAGAAGTTTCCAATAATCTCGGTAAAAAGTTTTAGTCCACTTGTTACTCGAACTTTTGGTGGATTCCTTCCGAACACTTAAGCTAGTATATAACTGAACTGAACGACTTTAATCTGCATTTGATAATGGTAACAAGACAACGTCGAAACGTCAAGTTATAGCATTTATTTTTCTTTCAAAATTATTACTTTCTAACCAAGTATCTTTTGGGATTCGAGGGACAAAAGAAACTTGAAAATTTTGTCCTGAAAATATATATCGAACGTGGCCTATTACCTGCTGCCCGTTTTGTTGAACACGTCCATTTACACGAACAGGAAGCATTTTTTGACCAAAAGATTAAGTATACAGAGCACGACCTTAGTAAATGATTCTTCGTAATATGTCCTTGAATCTCCAAAACCCTAATAAATTTGAGACTTGTCATATTGTCAGATGGCGATCGACATAAACTATGGCTCACCTCTCCAGAAACACTTTCTTGCAGGAGGATTGGTAAGTTTTAACTCTCGCATCTTTTCCGTGACCCTCCTAGGGACTTCATGCTGGTCTTCTGACCTAACCTAGGGAAAGCGGCGTCTTTGCTTCTTTCCTCCGTTCTTTTCTTCTTTGCTCGACTCGTTTTCGGCTGAGAGCTTTTCTTTTGCACTCAATCGTGCCAGTTTTCTGGCCGTTACGTGTTTTTGCCTTTAGTTAAGCTCGGTCACCCATCCGGCTGGGCGGGCCTTCTTTGTTAAGCTTAGTCACCCATCCAGCTTAACTTCTCATTTTTCTAATTTTGTGTGTGGCTCTTTTTGAGTGGATCCTTTTGAATTCACTTTTGTGCACTTTGCACTTTTCTGTGCCTTGTGTCTCTTGCTTTAATTTTACTGTAGCCAGGCTTGTCCTGTTGTCCAAATTTATCTTATAACTTAATTGATATTTTTTGTGGCTGGGCAATTGTTCCATCCTCTTAAACATTTTTTGATAGTGTGCTTTTATTTTGCTTGAGCGTTGCTTGTTTTTAAGCCTTCGCTCTTCCAAATTCTCCCTTATTCATTGCTGTTTGCAGCGCTTAATTCTTTTGTAGCCAGGCTAAAGTCCTGTCGTCCAAATTTGTATCTTCATCCTTGTAGCCTTATTACCTAGTAATATTTTTGTATTTATACAAAAGCAAACAATTGTCAAATACTTGTGAAATATTCGTGGCTAGTCTGACGCGGCGTTTCGTCTCGGCCAAGAGACTCTTCAGAGACCTTTAGAATTCAAAGGCAAACTCGTTGA
>Ga0126338_10001734_pt1 | contig 14392 bp, 7 predicted proteins | sample OrbCmetagenome_2_FD_92529 | JGI IMG/M metagenome (GOLD analysis project Ga0126338, IMG submission 92529) | Coral microbial communities from Petempiche,Puerto Morelos, Mexico - Orbicella C C metagenome | ecosystem: Host-associated > Invertebrates > Cnidaria > Coral | place: Petempiche,Puerto...
ATTCCCAAATGAATTGCCTAATTGAAAACGATTACATAAAGGGAACTTTCCAAAAAAAAAAAAAACAAAAAAAAAAAAAAAAAAAAAGGCAATTTTAAAACGAAAAATAAAGGGGAAAATGGGAGAAGAAGGGGGAGAAAGGGGGGGGGGGGGGGGAAAAAAAGGGCCCCCCCCCCCCCCCCCAGTTGAAGGTTTGGATCCGCCACTGACAATCAACAAAATTAAGGAATTCTTGAGAAGCAATGTTAGCCGAGCAATTGGTTTTTGCTGGGCAAGCACCTCGGTAGCCTGGGTTCCACTCCCTTCTCGGAGTAACATATTACAGTTGAGTTACTCATTAGTTCTCTCCTTACTCCAAGAGTATTTTTCATTTTCTTTCTATCCCAGAATGTCGCTAACACCAAGAAACTACATAATCTAAACTCAGTTCTATCTGGGTTCTGAATTCGTCAAGTTTCTTGCGTTCAAAAGGTAATTCAAATCTCGCTCGATTTTAAATCTCGTATTTCCTTTCTAGACTAAGGTCACTTGCAGGTTTGTTTGTGCAAAAAAAAAATTGTTTTTGTTACTGAACCAATGGATTTCCTCTTTTTCGTCTTCCCTCACAGTGAAAGAATGATCAAAAGTAAAACAACCACCCGAAACGACAACAGTTTGCACCTTTGACAACCTTCAGTTCCACATTTTAATTGAATGTATTGAACGCTGCACCAAAACCTACTGGGAGAAATGAAAGAGGGATGCTTCGTTGTACATGAAATATAGAACAATGTTTGTCTGTGGGGCTTTTTTCTTGCTCACTTCTCGCGAGTTGTTTATAAGTACATGCAACATGTAGAGCTATATGAATAAATAATGACCACCAACCGCCAAAAGTCAGCCATATTTAAAAGCCCACTTCCGATTATCATGGCGAAGTGGTTATGGCCTTACTCGAGAGTAACAGCTTGTCACTTGAGATAGAACACTGGCTGCTTTGCTAAGATGTGGCCTTGAATACCGCTCTCAATGAGGAGAAAGCAAGCTCAATTGTGTGGCGTTTCCTCGATTTCTCAAATTCTAAACAATTCGTTTGGTTTCAAGTATGAGGACTTGGTTACTGTGTGATTGAAGGGTCGCTATCTTCACACATGACGAGGGAAAGACGTTATGAGTTTTACTTATCTCCTTAGCTTGACTATCGCTCAAGAAAGGGCCTCGAGGAGAGAAACTGATGCTGAGGAACTAAACACAAACGAAAACAAGACCTGTATACCTCGCCGTGTACTTATTACTGTGTTGTACTGCGGTTGTTTCTTTTCTTTTGGGACTACAATGGCGATTCTAGGGCCTACATTGATCGAGCTAGGTCATTTAGTTCACCATGGCTTGGATATGATGAGTTGGTTGTTCTTTACACAGGCGGCGTACGCTCTGCTTGGAGCGAGCGTAGCTGGGATTTTATTGGACAGGTAACGTAGATTTATCAAGGATCAATCAAAATGTCAACAAGCTAAAAATCAGTGTTGCTTTTCACGAATATAATCTGTTAGTCTCTTAATCCTACTTTATTAAACAGCTGCTAAGTATCTCGCTATCTTAAACGCAAGAGAAAAATTCATAAAGTTATATCAAAATTACTGCGCGTCTAACCCTAACCTGACCCAAACTCACCGGCTCGTCTCGCTACCTGTTTATTTATATGTAAACTCATGGTTGATTAAGACAATTTCGAGAGGGTCGCATCCAAAACCCGTTATTGAAATGACAGAGAAACTCAATTAGTATTCAAACTTGTCTAATCAAATTATATTGAAATGGTTAGTAGTGACTTTTCCCTTTCATGATCATTTGAAAATCGTTCAAAACTTTGTTTGTGTGTCTTATTCAAATGTTGACTTTAATTCCCATGGTGCCTTACGAGATTACCTCGTTGTTACTACCAGATCCTCCAGTGTAAGTTGTTAGAAGAAGTGCGGCGGAGGAAGATCCCAGACTCCCACCTCAACTCCCAAACAAAAGGCCTGGTTTAGAGCATTGTTGTGCTACCGTCAAATCAAATATTTAATCGCCAGTTTTAAGTTCCAAAAAGGAAGAAGATGAGTTTAAGATTTCCATTCACTGAGTTATCACTTGATTTCTTTTACAGTGCGACTACTCCAACCAAGGTCACCCGAAAAAATTTTCTGCAAATTTAACGAATAAAAATCGGGCGGGTTAACAATAGTTTTCCGACAAATTATCCAAAATGAATACAAATCTATTGCCTTTGTATAATGTACAGCTTGATTACAAGCATAATATGTTGGAAAACTATTGTTAACCTCCACGATTTTTGCTCGTTAAATTTTTGGAAAATTTTGTCGGGTGGCCTTGGTTGGAGTAGTTGCACTGTAAAAGTCATTATCTGATGATTGAGCAAAAACCAACAAGTAAGGTTTTCTTTCTTCCCGGCTAAAAGAAATCATGTAATGATGGCTCGACATACATCAGTTAATGCTGGTTTACAGCATATACTCCATTGTGACTTCACAACAAGGAAAAAACATCTTGAAGGATTATTAGTTCTTGCCATTTTTAAACAGGTTTAAAAGATCAAATGTAAACGGGCCACTTTGGTCTACCTGCTTCACAGCAGGTTGTTAAACAAATATGTTTCAATACGCTGATTGTTTGAGTGTTATTTCGTTGTTTTCTTTAAACAACAAACACCGAATTGCGTACCACATTCAATACGGAATATCTACCTTAAGGGATACCACAGACAACAGCGCGAAAAAAGGTAACAAGTGAAACTGTATCCAACCATCGTGACAGTGTGAGTTCCCATCGGGACGTATGCAGACAGAGGGCAGGTTCAACCTGTAATTCTGTTTGTTGTAACGTGGCTTACAACATAGCCGAAATTTTAAAACGTGCGCTTCAGACCCTTAAAATGTAACACAGGAATTGTAGTGACGTAATAACTGGATTCTAGTCACAGGAGGACACAGACTGGTCTAATCACAGCATCCAGATACTTTCAAGGAATCGAATAACAGTCTTAGAATAATTGAAGTCTCTGGCCGACTACAAGTTCCCATTTTGCCCTGACACTCACGAAGTCTTGAGCGCAGCAACACAAATCAGTCCGTCATGCTTCGGCAAGTGATTTTTCCAGTAATATGGCTACGGATCAAGTCGTACGCGGATCAAGTGGAGGATCTAAGGAAGAGTTGTTCGCCATATTGTCGATCAAGCTTCGCCCATTTTCTCTACTTTAGCACGTTTTTTATGTTCGGGATGTCCGTGGGAATGGCAGGGCCCACACTTACAGATTATTTGATCTCGTTTTTTACCAATATTGACATTATAGATGCGTTAAGTTGGCTTTTATTTACGCAATCAACTCTTCGCTTCGTGGGCGCAATTGTCGCTGGTACCCTTATAGACAGGTATTACTGGTTTTTGATTTCGTTCTTAACTTAAGACTCAACAGGTTTAAAAATACAGTATTTATACATTGGTTTTTTTTTATATCATAAGAACCAATAGAGCAGTGTACACCTAAACATAAACTTGGCTTTCAATAACTTTTGAAGAACGTAGGAACAACTTCGGTTATATCTACTCTGATCTATCAACGGCAACCATTGGCTTTTGAGACTCTTTTGAGAAGTTTCCCAGAATCTTACCAAACTCAACTAAATAAAGACCATGCTATTTTTCTTACTATCACAAAAAGCGGCGCGTTTCAAGAAGTCTCTTTTTAAACCCAGCGCTATATTTCTAGTTGTAACAATTTCTATTGATAGAGAATCCAAGACGTCGCGAAGTGAGACAACATAACGTATTATTCTACAATCTGTCCACAAACCTTCCATTCCTGATCGCCACAGTTCAACGAACGTGCGTGTAAAATATAAACCGCGGGAAATTGGGCAAGCGCAAACTCAACAGGGGTATAGCGAGAAAACCTTTGGCTTAGCATAATATCAGGGAGGGGAGGAAGTAGCAATACTCCAAGTCGCCTTATGTTATAGAAACAAAAGCTACGCGCAGGCTTTATATACAGCACTTGACCAGTGTGAGCAAGATTTTATTTTACATAACTTTTTTCATTTTATTTCTCCCCAGATACGACATTAATCGGAATCTGCTGCTACTGTGTTTTCTGTTATTGAATGCCATTTTCTTGGCAGTGATTCCTATGTGCCGAACACTGTGGCTTTTAATCTTATCAACAGCAGCTGCGGGATTTTCGGTCGGAATTCTGGACACTGCAACTAATGTACAGCTTATTGCAATACACGGAAAAAAGGTAATATAAAGAGAGATCAGGAGGACTGCTATGTTGTCTTTGTGTGGCACCTTACTCTCGCAATGCCTCTCTCCACCAAAGAGTATGAACGGGTATTAGTGAATTTCGCGGGTAATCCCCCGAAAATTGGTTGCTTGCGATGGACTAGCATTCCATTAAGGGAAGTAACGATTTTCTTTGTCGATACATGCTATATATGGTGCATAAGCTGCTATATATGGTGCATAAGCTACACGTAGCCAAGCTACGTGTACTACCAAGAGGGAAGAGCTTTGGTCGTGAAAATAGTCAGTTTTTTTAAAAATATATTTTAGTGATAATCAATAATTTAATTTTTATCATTTTATTTTTCCAAAGGTTTCCCCTTATTTGCAGGTGAGTTAAAAACTTTTTACGTCTTTTTTATTTTCTTCGTGTTCTGCAGCCTGGAAGCATAGTACACTTTCAAGAGCGCGAATGTTTTTAAGTGGTGGTGTTAAACTTTTAAAATAAAATCTTTGTCGATCTTAAATAAAGCAAAATATGAACTCGTCATTGCCATGCATTATTTTAAAGAGATTATTTGACTGTGAAAATAGCTCAAAATCATTAAAAATAATAGAAATGCCTATACATCTACACAGACAAGTTGATGCAATGCATTGTTACTGTACGAAGAAATTGAATGTTTGTCGCTCTGGCAATATAAAACATTGTTGTTGTTGTTGTTGTTGTTGTTGTTTTTTTTTTTTTCAGGCTCTTTACTTTTCATATGGTTTCGGCGCATTTGTGAGCCCGCTCATAGCAGAGCCATTTCTCAGCGGTACACCCCATCCAGATCTCGGGCTGCCGGCGGCCAGGAGAGGGAATCCGCTGCCATACGGTGGAATGGGACATCGCAGTCACCATAAGTTATCTCACAGACCAACCAATCACTTGAGAGATACGTATTACCCTGGATCGGAGCAATACAAGAGCGAAGTCCAGGTTGCATACTGGATTATAGCTTTAGCACATGTGAGTCTTTCAAATCTTGTTCTTCTTCTTTACCGCAGTCTTACATCTTTAGTGCAGTCTTATTCTCTTACAGGTAAGACCGCGTTAGGTTGGGTCCAGGTAGCGTGGGAAAAACCGAAACGAAAGTAAACCTTAAAACTAATATTAAACTACAGCTGAATAGCACCTGAATCTTATTTTTGTGAGGTTGCACTGTACAGCCAATAAAATTAAGTGCCTTCGTTTCTTTGTAGATACCAGTTGTGATAGGCCTTGCATACATTGTCATATCAGACAAGTGGGAGGAGCATAAATTAAAAAGAGCTGCTGCTGCCCAAGCAGAAAGTGACCAAAGCGCATCAGAGGTCCCGGATACAGACATAGAAGGTGTCGTAATAAAATATTGTTGTACAGCGGTTTTCTACACTGAAAGAAGAGATGCTTTGACTGCTTTAGACCCCGGGGATACTCCCATATAAAACTGAGGACGGCAAATTTTGAAAAGAACCACTAAGAGGTACCTAAATCAGATTCTGTAGGTGTGGTTTGAAATATTTTTCACCTCAAAGAGGTAGCAATTCTAAGACAACATATTATCTCCTGTCATATTTTTTTGGCTCAATACCCTAAAAGGTGCCCGCAAAAGCCCCCACTGAGGCCCTTTTGAGACTGAACACCCTAAGAAGTACCAAAACTTCTTTTTTAACCCCTGAAAGGTTCGACGAGCACCCCCGTCCTTTCTATATGAGAGTCCCTCTCCCCGGGCTTTTGACTCGCGTCAGAGGAAAGGACAAAGTTTAAAGATTAACTTTGACTCTCTGGCCATCAAGGTAAAGAAAAACGTTTGATATCACCCCTTAACGCATTTCAAGGGTACCATGGCTTTGACAGAAGTGAAGGTTTCTTTGACACAAAAAAAACCACATGTAGAAGCACCTTCCTCACTGATACCTTTGAAAAACGTCAAAAGCATCGTTTTCATCAAAATCAAAGGTGACCTTTGTCACCTTTGACCGATAAGTCAAAGGGTTGTGTCAGTGGTACAGCTGCAAAAAACATTTACAGCTGCTTTTTGATTTCTTCTAGGAATTACACATAAAGTTCACTTGGACAAGGAAACTCTGAAGAAACCCGGTCTGTGTGATAACCCAAACAAAACACAGATTCTCTGTATCACCTTCTGGACTTCATTTCTAGTTTTTCTTTATGATGGAATGCAGGTAAAAAGTTTGCGCTTGTTTATAGTTTCAGTTAGATATCGGTTAGAGCAAGAAATGTTATTTCTGACTGGTCAAAATATTACACGTGAGTATATGAAAGATCATATATTTGAATTACGGAGAAAGATATGCCGGTTCAGGCCTGAATTTTTTTCAGGCTTTAATTTCACAACTGCTTAAGTTGTGTGCATAACTGCGATGATCAATCATGTCTTCATGGTCGAAATATTGACTCTTATACTGTAACATTGAACTGCACTTGTATCCAAATATGAAGCCCGGTAGAGCTTTGCTGGAGTTTATTTTATCGCCAAAGCTACAGAAGGTAACAGTATCGTTGTTTTGATGCAGAACGCAAAAGTTCTGCGTTATGCAGCCCACATGATTCCACAAGACGTTTATAACACTTGCAGTGTCTTATAATTAGGGTTAATCAGTTCATTGGTACATTAGAACGTCTTTCAGACATAATGTAACATATTGTCACAAACTTTACTTCACTTTTATAACTCGGTACCTTGGCTCCCCATGTCAATGAACATTTTTCGTTTAATTCATTCATTCATTCATGTGTTTTCTGTCAGGTCATGCTCCCTGCTTTAGCGTAACTCCCTTCTTTACCATATTAACACCCCACTTTGCTCTGGCGACGTAGGATGTGCTAACGCTCGAAATGTCAACTTCCCAAAACTCGCCATAGCGGTTACCTTACCTTTATCAACTTCAAGTTGATAAATAGCCCGCTTCAAGTTGATACTTGCCCGCTGACAAAGCACAACAGTTTCTGTAGAAGCTAATAACCTTATTTAAAATCGGCAACTGTATGATAGCCGTAATGTTGTATTCTTTGTCAGGGGTCCTATGGAGGGTATGTTTACACGTACGCGGTAAAGAGCTCCCTTCATATGACGTCAGCACAAGGTGCATTTCTTACCTCTGTGTTTTGGGTGAGTAATTGTATGACAAAGTTAGCACTGAATGAGGGTTATTTGTTTTAGCTCTCTTAGCATTTTGAATAACACATAAAAGAGTTAACTAGAGTTGTCATTACGGGCCGTAACCCGTAACACAGGTTAGGGGTGAGTATGCTTGTTGGGTCCTTGATGCTACAGGACGGTGAACTTGCCTGTTGTTGATACGATTTACCCACAAAGTAACAAGTTTGTTACGGTAGTGTAGAAGATCAAGACAAGATGTGCCCCAGAACTTAACAAGTATTGTAGAAATACATTTCACACAGGCAAACAGTATTTAGTTTTTCCCTTGTAACTTTTGGGTAATTTAAGTTTCGTCCATACCTCTTTAATTTAAAAGAAATGAACGTTTTTTTTAATAACACTTATTTTTTTCTCAGGGATCACTTGCGTTAGGTCGTCTCATATCGATACCTATAGCCTTGTTTTTGTCTCCAGCGGTTATGCTGCTTGTAGATTTGGTAAGTTTACATTCTCATCTATTGTATGATCAGTGGAAATAAAACAACATGTGGCGACTAATAGCCTGCGTTGCAGAAGGAAATTTATCCACGGCCGGTTGCGTCTGCGACGCAGGCTAAGTAACTGACAGTAATGGGCAATGTAATCAAACGTGACTAATCAAAACAACTACAAATATCCAGTAATAATATCAGAACTCTAGAGATAGATATGCTAGAGACCCAAGCGCTGAGAAACGCGTGTAAGCGATGTTGCGATTGACACCAGTTTTACCTGATTGGATAAAGCACCAGTGCAGAGCCAAAGATCGCGGATAACAACTTTGATAGTCATACTATCTGATGCCTATTTTCGTTAAAAGACCCACGCATACAACTATCCATAATGTGAGCCATGTTTAGAAAGGACGGGTGTGTGAAGGTTTCTTTTAGCTGTAGGAGAGAGGCGGTGTGGTGTTAGTACGCTGGAGTTCTGATCAAGCGCCCCAGGTTTGAGACCTAGCCAAGGTTTTTGTATTGTGTCCTTGTGCAAGAAATTTGCTCTCACAGTGCCTACCTTCACGTTCCGAGATGATGCTGGTGGGTAACGCGGGGATGAACTAGCATCCCATTCAGGAGGGAGTAGAAATACTCTTGGTTTCTTCATGCAACAGAAACCGATAATCCCCGGCCTAATGAGCAAGTAGTCTTGCCGGAAAAGCAAACACCGTACCTACCTTCCCAAGTTACTTTTAATTATGAAGTCACTTCTTCAGTTTATACTTTTGTATTTTGTTGTCTGATATTGAACGTCTTAGTCTCCCATCGCTTCCTATACCTGATCTTTTACTTTTTCCCTTCAACTCGACAATTTATTCCAAACTCTAAGGGATTGTTGCAATGTTAAGGTTCAATATTTTTTCAGATTGGCTGCTTGGTATCTAGTTTACTAATGTTAGCGTTCAGAGCAAGTGAATCTGCGCTATGGATGGGAACCAGCACATTTGGTCTTTTTATGAGCAATGTATTTCCCACAAGCGTGGCACTAGCAGAGCAGTATTTCAATGTTACAGGTTTGTTTAACAGCTGCCTAAAGGGGAAGGGGAGGGGGTACTCAAGCTCCGACCCGTGGTCCGAACACTTGCCCGTCTTTAGATCATTTTTGACGGAAATGGTAACCCTTTAATTTACTGCTATAGATTCCCGATTTCTTTACGGTATACCCTTAGAATGAAGCTGATGATGGGTCCTTTAACAATAAAATGAAATAGCTAGATGACGACAGCTCTCCCAACAGGCTTTCTGTATGTGACTTCAACTCGTGAAGTTTCTGCCCTTAACCTGAAAAATTGTACTCTTCCCTAGCGAACCTCCCGTTTATTCTATCATAGGGAGTACGTATTATAGCAGCGACAGCCTTACCCCCTCTCGTGCGGTATTTTGAGTATTGTGGGGTTTCTAAATTACAAGTAAACAACTACACAGAGATGCGTGCTTGCTCAGTGAAATTACAGCATCTTATCGCTATTTTTTTTAAGATAGCATGTTAGTCTGAAACGAACCGTTTAATTCGTTAACGTCAGTGGTATCAAAGCCGGAATTTTGTCATTTCTAGTTGTTGTTTTGAGGAAAGCCAAGAAATGTACAAAGTTTTATAACGCACGCTCTGATGACGGCCTAACGAAGGACTTCCTCGCACCAAACCTGTTCTGAATTAAAGAATTTAGTACATAATAATTTATATAAAAATGTTTGCATATCTAAAATGTCCCACAAATGACTCGACTTAGCTTTTTAGTATACACACGGGCCTTTTGGACGAGTGTGAATACAAAACAACAGGTCGCGAGGTGGACAGGTTACAAAATACGGGCAAAATGGTGCAACTTCAACGGGAAAAAAAAATGCAAAATTAAAATAGCAGAGTTTTAAAAGTTACCTTTGGTTCATAATCTTCTCCGTCCAGTTCTGAATATATGAATGTTCTTGGCGATGAAAATTCATATATTAGGAATCCATGCTGCAACAGAATCAAGTTGTCTTTAAAACTCTTGCAATCCAACCTGTTTCTGCATCGTTCTTGTGCTTGCTGATTGACAAATTGTTCCGCCTCTGCTTCCTCTCGCTGTAGTATCAGGTTTTTTCGGATCATGTCAGACATAAAAGTGTTAAAAAGCCCGCAAACAGAAAGCAAAATTCAAGAGAAGCATTTGGCTGTTTCATGAGTTGAACAGAGTTGAGCGGAGTTGCGCTGAATGAAAAAATTGTCCGACGCGTGTAACCAGCATGAAGGGTGTTTTGGCGGGAAAACATATTGTAGCCGTGACGAGTGCCGGGAAAGTGAACATGATCCGTCAAGAGGGTATGGTTAGGAGGAGGGGGTGGGAAAATCGCAGTTGGTAGTAAAGTTTCAGCGTTTTGTCAGCGATCAGTTAACCTTTCGTTTCTCTCCTCAGCTGGTTGTAAAATTTTGACCAATTTTCAAGTTATAAGTTAAACCCCAACCAGGAAAGAAATGCAAAGGAATTTGCAATGCTTTGATAGCATTTTGATTGCTTGTGCACGCCAAGACATACGTTGAAGCCAAGTAGCCAAGTAGGCGCAACCTTTATCCACACAATGTTAAAAATTTCCATTTTAACTTTAATTTTCAGGCACGGTGACCTGCATGTTTGTTGTTAGTGCAGCTATAGGAGAGATGATTATTCCACTCATCGTGGGCAAAGTTTTTGACTATGTAGGCGCCATCAGCTTCTTAGCGGAGGGATGCATTTTGTGTTTTGCGGCATTCGGAGCCTATTTAGCAGTGTTAATAATAGGAAAGGGTGCTGCAACTCACGACGTCCATCGGAGAGAAGGTAAGTTGCTTGGAATGCCATAAACTGCGACTTATAGGCCCTCCCGTTCATAAACCTCCGCACCGGTTATAATCGGTTATAGATCCATCTACCTGTAAACAAAATACTACTTCTGATTATTAGCGATTTTTTTAAAGCTCAAAAACCAGTATATGAGAAACCCATTTCAATCAACACTGCTATAGCTCATTTCGAAGCGGTCTTTTATTCCGCTTAAGCGCCACCTCCCCCCCCCTCCTCCTCGGAAGTAAGCCCCTCCGTTTATAAGCCCACCCAAAACCCAAAACCCCTCATGAAGTTGTATAAGCCCAGGGCTTATAAGCAGCAGTTTTAAGTATCACGAAACAAAGTTGTTATTGTTTTTAGATTCTAAAGAGACTGCTGAGTAGCATCGGTGTGGCGAGTAAATGAAACACTGCGATGATAACATCAGTACTTCAAGTTGTTAAGGCAAATTAACCACTGTTCCGAGTTTGGAAGAGCTGACGCTTCGATTTTTAGTCCCTACTACGAATAGAGAACTAAAAATCTGAAAACAAAAAACAACAATAACAACAACAACACAAAATAGAAATAGGCCACTTTGAAGGACCCTCGCGATCGGAACACGCGAGTATTTTCTTTCTTATTATGGCCTGAAAGCGGCAAAGAAAACCGAAGATAACTTAATTTTGGGATTTATTTTTACCTTGCTATAAAATTCCTAGTCAATAACCACTATCTGCATATTGTACCATCGTTTCCGTAAACTTATTTTTTTCATTTCAGTGATTGGAGAGGGAGATGAAGAAGGAGGGGACGAAAAGATGCACGGTAACTTAGAACAAGATTCAGATCAATTGGTTTCTAAAGATGCTTCAGAAGATAAAACGCCGAACAGATAACGAACGTATAAAGGAAATGACGTACAGTAATATCAAATAGAGTAGACTGGAAACAAGTAACACAAGTTGAGAAGAAGAATGTTGCTAGCTATAGGACCCTGGGGGCAAGGTTACAGTCGTAGAAGATGACTATGTCACTGGATGATTACGTCATTAGAAGTGACTTCATGTAGGGCGCCTATGTATCCGCAGTGACCTTTATAAGGAGTTGACGCCATTAGTCGACGCTTAGAGCGTCAAAAAAGAATCATTTAACGGTGATATGGAATTACGAGCATTAATTAAAAAGGAAGTTTATGAGAAACTCTGAACCGATGGCCTCTCTGAACTCGATATATTGATATTTAACAATCCCGCTCGTTAAAAAGAAACAAAATCTCATTATTGCACGGTGGATAGCCAATGGAAATTGTTTGTAGCTTTGCACCGGATCATGTAAAGTTGCGCGAAGTTTTGACCATTTTGGGTTTTAAATGTGATGACATAAGTTACCGTCAACTTCATCATCACTGTCAATGTTGTCCCGACACAAGAGAGGTAGTGACCACTACAGTGATGTGGCATTTTCGAATTATCTTTGTTTCGAATGTGGACCAGTGCAAAACGTTTTATATAAAAATAGAATAAGAATAAAATTCCTATGAAATGTTTTGCACCAGGATATCTTTTAGATGAAGCAAAAGTATGACTCGTGAATTGCTCCATATCTTTCATATTAGCTTACTACTAGAAGGATTAAATCTCTTTTTTCTATTTCCGCTTTATCGCGCAACTGACCACGCTATGTAAACAGCCCATATTGAGTAGAATGCCAACCATTTTGTACAAAGTGTCAATAGTTTTGTATTCACTATATGAAATAAACCAAACTATTAACAAGGCGTTTCAAAGCTTACGACAAGTTGTGTTATTACCACAAATTTCATAAAGCTGGATTTTATCATTTAACGAGGAACCTGGTGTATTCTCCCCCCCCCTTTTTTTTCCTCCCTTTTATATTCAGCAATCGATTTCCCCGGAACCAAAATGTAATGGAAGTATTCGATTGAAAACTGTGATGCATACTGTTAATTAATCCATTTCAGTCATCGTTCATCTATCCACCTGTACTTAACTTATGATAAATACTTTGTCTATGAGGAGATGCCCGCGAAAATTTTAACTAAGCAGTAACGCACGAACACTGCGAAGTGCACACCCAGTCCTTACGTGTACGCGTCTCTCTTCGCCCACCAGAAAGTAACGTCTGATCCTAGGTTGTGGTATTCTAAGCTTAAACGGTGTTAATGTTTCAGAAATTATTTGATACAAACACGACCGTACCTTTTTGCGGTCGAGCCTTGACCAATGCGCAGCGCGAGTCGTACAAGTTTAGGAGACTGGTGACAACTTTATTTTCTTGGACTCTGAACTACGGACTTTGTAACGAGAGCTTGACTGCTTTTGTACTGTTGTGGTGCCTGCGACGGTGCAAACAACCAACAGTTTGTGTGCGATCAAGCGACACAAAGATAAATCTACCACATATAGTGCTTTCGTAAAAAAGAAATCCGACATCAGCTATGGAAAACTTTGTTCAGAACTGGAACATTTGTGGTGAATCCTGTTGTGGAACACGAATGAAATCAAACACAGATTGGATGTCGAGTGGGTCGCTCGGGCGTTCGTTTACAAGATTGTGGCCGACGTTGAGCATTCCAGCAGGATAAGAAGAGGTAAGATTTAAAAAAAATCGTAAATCTTTTTACCGGTAGAATGTAATAGGTAGCTTTCAAAGCACAAATTTTTCGCCTCATGATCACGAGCGCGGCAACAGCTTTGATTTTCCTCTTAGGGATAGAGGGGAGGAGTTGTTGGGGGAGGGTCTTGTAAAATTAGACTGGACTGGACTGGACTGGACTGGACTGGACTGGATTGGATTTGTAAGATATGGATTTGTAAAACCTGGACTGCCAGTAAAAAATTTCAAAATGAAATTTGTTTGATGGTTTAATTGATTATTTGTTTGTCTGAAATATTTTACAATTTACATTTTATGGAAATTGATCATTCAACTCGAGTTCTCACTAATCATTATCTCCTTGCACCTTCACTGCTCACGTTCATGGCTTTCCTGTCTCTACAGCCAATTCTTGAGATACATGTTTTTGTCAGTGTGGCCAATTTAATGCAGAGCACGGAGTTCAACAATTTACTATTGTTACACTTCATAAGCTGTAAACGATCAACCAACTATCAGGTCATTATCAGGTCATTCTTGACCTATTATCAGGTCATTCCTGGGTTTCTGAGAAATTCTGAAAAATCTGACTGATTTCTGTAAAATGGTGGAGGCTGGTAAGGATCCATGCCTGTTTCAGACCTAAGCAAAAAATCAATACCCCATTTCAAACCTCTAAAATTACTAAATGGCTCTGGTATTTCACTACAGCTAACCAGAATTGGCTTTCATTTGCAAGAACACTTGAGAAGAGCTACAAACAATAGTTCCTTGTAAACAAAATACCCAATGCTAAGCCAGAGTGAAAAACATACCCTGTTTCAGACCAAAATGGTTAAAATCTATATACCCTTTTCAGGGCCATAGCTAGTAACAGGCAAACTGAGGCACTTGCCTCAGTCATTTTTTTTTTAAATCGTTTTTAGTGCAGAGTGCACTATTGGGATGGTTATGGGAGCTGCCTGCCGCTAAGGAACTAAGGCGCTATGGCGCTATGGCGCTATGGCACTATGGCCCTATGGCGCTAAGGTGTAAACTTTAA
>Ga0126338_10001735_pt1 | contig 14392 bp, 9 predicted proteins | sample OrbCmetagenome_2_FD_92529 | JGI IMG/M metagenome (GOLD analysis project Ga0126338, IMG submission 92529) | Coral microbial communities from Petempiche,Puerto Morelos, Mexico - Orbicella C C metagenome | ecosystem: Host-associated > Invertebrates > Cnidaria > Coral | place: Petempiche,Puerto...
GATGATGATGATGATGATGATGATAGTGATAGTGATGAAGATGATAATCAATATCTTACTGCGTCTGCAAAACTTATTCTTGTGCTTATGCGCTAGTGAAAACCAGCCTTACCCGCTTGGTGCGTGCTAGTAGAGGTGGTCGCTGCGGTAGTTCCGTTATGTTCAAGCAGCGCAAATTCGAGACATTTTTGACAAAATCATTCTAAAATGCAAACTTTGAGTTGCAAATAAAACAACGCTTGAATAGCATCGCATTATCGAGTGCAAGGAGTAACCCAAACGTGCGTGGCGGTCAAAAATGCCGCATTAATATCTTTAAGGCGAAATCCAATAGGAAATCGACCAATTTCAGTTTGTTTTTAATGGACAAAAACCAGAATATATTACAGTCTTAAACGGTTGCCTGAGACAACACCAAAAACACTTTCCCATGGAAAGCGGAGGAAATAAATTTTAGAGTTCAGAGAAATTGTGCAAACACAGATAACATTTCATCATCGTTTCATTTCACCAATACTTCCAAGTGTTTCATGTGAACTTCAAAATTTGTTTTCGACATCTGCAATTGGTGTCATTAGAAATGATTCCTTTTGAGAAGGTATTTAAAACAGTCGCACAGAAGTTTCCAATACAATGTAAATAATCTTGGTAAAAAGTTTTTGTCCTATGGTTACTCGTTTTTTTTTGGTGGATTCCTTCTTAATACCTTCGACAATTTCGTACACGTAGTTCACGTCTTTAGCTTTCCCCACGCACTCGCCCCACGCATGGTCGTCACAGCTCTGGTAGTGTTGGTTTGAACACCTGTTTGAGTTTCCGTGCATGTTGTAACTGGAGGCGGCATGCGGTGCACTGAAACATCGCCCATAGTCTTGGAGACCGAAGTAGGTAAGGCCGTTCTGTTGACTGCTTTCGGCGCAGCGACATGCTAGCCTGAATAAAACGTACAAGTTAGACACGAGTCAGTTTACCTCTACATGAGCTTCTTCGTGACCATACTTGACGTAATATATCAAACACGAAAGACCGTGTTTGACCACATTTCCAAACACCGCGTAGAGAGTATAAAATACGACGCGCAGCGGAGTATTTTTGACGACTTTCGAGGTTGGAAATGTGGTCAAGCATTGTATTGAGTGTTTGTTATATCTTCTCAATCGAAACTTAAAATAAGAAGAAAACGGAGAAATTAAATTATAAAAATCTATGCTAGTTAAGATCAGATATTCAACACATGATTTTCTTTGTTTAAACTTGATGAATCATTAATGAGTTTGAGAAGCAAACAGCAGAAGCAAAAACAAAAGAGACAAATATACCATTACTTCACTGAGACAATTTTTATCCCCCAAACATAGGTAACATCATACGTTTTCAAAGTTCGTTTATTGTCAGTATCTAGATGCCGAAGGATTCCCTTCTCGAGCAAGTTCTACTTGCGGTATTTCACACTTCAATTTCCATTCAAAAATAAAATTAAAAGTCGAAAAGATCAGCCATACGCCACATCCATAACAAAACCTGAAATTCCAAATAAGCATTTTCATTTGCAATTATCTACTGAAATAATGTAACTACTGCATAAGAATTTTTTGTCATACCGTAGTGAAAAAATACAACAAAAACAATACAATACTTTATTTAGACACATTACGTCTAAGAGCTGTACAAGCTCGTTCACAATACGGACGTGTAATCCTAAAATACAAACATTTACATGATTTACAAGGTTATAAAATCTAAGCCATTAAAAATTTTCCATGATCTGATACACACTAATTAACTATTAACTAAACGTCAACACTACGAATTCAATATATACGGTGAAATTTAAAATCTTAACAAAGTAACCGTGAATGAATGAATGAAAGACTTTATTAAAGTGTCAATAGTATTTGGCTTAAAAAAAAAAAACTAACTGGGGACACTATTTACACATCACCCGTGGAATAAAATGAGCAAAAAATTAAAGGTCTAATGTTCTTAGTTTACTCTTGATTGGGCAACATTGATGGCCTGTTTCAAGAAACTAAAAGGCACGATTACACCCTCACCCTTTAAGATATGTACTGTAGTCGCTCCAGTCCACATTTTCTCCACTGTAATTGGGATCGCCTGAACTTAAATCTTGAAAGAGTTCCTGGGAAAGTGCCCGGTCGTTTTTCTTATCTTTGAAGCATCCAATCTTTACGTAATTGACATTGCACACGCCTGAGTAACCACGCATATTGATGGGGTTCTCTGGATACACAAAGACAGAAAAAAAAAACAGTTAAGACATTTCGAAAACACTTACAGAAGAATGTAATACATATCAAGAGATTATTTTCTTTTACAGATCTTTTACAGATAAAAAACAAAAAATACATAAAGAAAACCCATGTTACCAGCTTCTGCTAAATCTTTCAGAGACATATCCACTGTATTTTGTTCATCATTGGTTTCTAAAGAGAACAAAACAATTGAAATATGGGAAACCGCTGCACTTAAATATATACCTACAGGTAATTTGTGGGCAAATCTTTTACTATCAAGGGATAAATGAGTAGTTATCATTTTATTAAGGTCCTTAAATTCCTCCAGATATTAAAAACAACCCGTTTTACAAAAATCTGGTGGAGGAGGGCACAAGGTGCCTAAATTCGATTCAGACACATGGCCGTTAGCTCATAATGAGTTCCACACACAGAAGGTAAACTCTTCCTTCCTTAATGCGCTAATGTGTTAGATTCTCTGACCGTTTTCCTCTGTTGCATAATGTAGAACCTCATGTAGGAATGTTGTAACCAGAGATGTTTCTTAACTCACCTGCTCTCCGAAAAAGCCGTCCTGCCGAGCCTGCAGTGATGGTGAACAGCAGTAAGCAAGTGGCTCTTAACTGCATTGTTTTAAGCTGCAATGAACACAAACACAATGGTGACATGACGGGTCATAATTAGTTAATATTTTGCAATTTCTGTTAGGTTTGCTTACTGGTAATATTATGATTTTAGTAGTACTATCGCAACATAATAATCCATCAAATATTTTCGCTCGCAGGCGATTGGTTTAAATTCGTGACGTGACAGAATATGTCCTAGCTAAAACTGGGTAATATACGAGTGCGTGCTGCGAGAAAATATTTGAATGATAATAAACACAATAGCCTCCATTTGGCGCGAAAATATGCTGAGGTATTTGTCCTTGAACATTATCTGTTACGAGAAGCGAACGGTTTTCATCGAGCTGCGCTCTCGGAAATCTGTTCGCAACAGATAATGCCCGCGGACATATACGAGCATATTTTCGTGCTAAATGGAGGCTATTGTTTATTTATCTACAGGCTTTTGGTCAGTGCTACTAAGTGGCACCTTTCGAGCTAATTTTCCATTTCTTGCGGCGTCTGCGAAAGTTAGTGCACGTTGGTAACTTTAAACGGTCTTCTTTGATTAAGATTTAATGGCGGCGTCTTTCAGGGAAGATATCTGATGCGTGGGTTGGCATTTGTCAGATATGTTAGAGCCGCCTCTAAAGTATATAGCACATATAAATTCCTGGACACTCGATAACCGATGAACAATGCTTAATCTTTGACAGCCTCTAATCCTGTATCTTATATAAAATGTCAATGAAGATTTATGTAGGGCTTAGCGGTCGAGTGATTTAAATTTTAAATGGGTAATATCTGTGATAGCCGGGTTTTAAACCCTGTCAAGATACTCTGTGAATATTTCATTCCTTTCGTTTAATTTGTTTAGATACATATAAAAATCTGAAAATTCTGGGCAGACTCTTGGACAGTTGTCTCATTCAAAATCGCTTTCATTCCTAAACCCCGTAAAGCAGAAAATATGTCCCCAACCACGGCCCCCGAAAATCATAGCTGTGATACCGGCGTTGTAACTATATGTGAAAGTGGTGGAAATGAGCATTCCAAGTTGTGAATTGAATAACTTGAGAAAGCAATCTAATTGGCAAAGATATTGTCAATGAAACATTTCGAATCACAAAGCGTTTTCAGCTGACGGAACTAAATGCGATCTTTGCATTGAGCAGCGTCAAGGGAACCAAATGACAAATAATTTAATAAGACCCTAAACTCTGTCAATTCTAAAACGCTGCAATTCATTTCCTTTGTCATATCAGTGTTACAGAGAATTCGGTCAGTTTGTACTGTAATGGAATGAAAGGAACGAAAGAAAACAAAACTCAAATTACGAGATTTCTATACACAATTTACCTGCAATACTTCAAGAGGGAAGAATAAAGCGTTGTGGATGACCACCTAAAATTCTGCCGCAGAAACGGCAGCTGAAAACGTCTGTGGAAGTAGTTAAAAGTAATCGCAGTTTTGCTTTAGAAAACTCGGAACATCTCTTCGTTTATGCGGTACTTACTTACCCTCTTATAAAAGACACTCCTCGATAAAGGAATGTAAGTGTTATTTAATTTCCCTCCTACATTGATTTAACTGGCGCATTGCTTTAATAACAGGAATGTGACAGCGGTGTCATATTGTATTTGCCATTGACAAACAAACACCCAGCCTAAAACCCTTTTGGAAGAAATATGCAATTGCATCGATCCTTTTGGCAACACAAAAGTTATTTTTCTTGTGGGAGGGTTAGCGAAAACGTTTGGCATATACCTTGTTCCGCATCGTGGTGCCAATATCTGTTGTTCCGATTGGAGGAGAGCGTATCACGTGTCATGGGTCAAAGGGCGAACTCACGTACTCCCTAAGGAAACAACAACTTTCGACCCGCACGTGATTAGGTCGTGCAACTTGAAACGAAGAAGTATTGCAATGGTTGTAAATATTTGACTACACCCTTTCAACAGATCAAGAAAGTAAGCTTGCATTTGACAACCTGACCTAGTTGTGTATTTTGCAGTTCTTCTGGCTGGAAGCAGTGGTTTTAGCCTTTTTGTTTCCCTTTTTCAGAGATGATGTGTCGTTTTCTAGTTTGTTTTGATGTGCTGTTTTCAGAATATATAGTAGACTGTTCACAGCCCTCTATTTTCTCGTATTTTTATTCGATCATTGAAATCGCAAGAGAACGGGATGCCAACGCAAAACGAAAGACTTGGCTGGGTAGGAGGTGGGAACCGAGATAAATCGAGAGATCTCGAGATAATCGAAATCTATTCTTCTTGCTCGCTTCGCTCGCAAACCCCACCCCGACGCACCCCAGCGCCCCCGCTTTTTCTTTCGCCTGCGTAAATGGAGAGGCTGTGAACGGTCTAAATAAATAGAAGCGAGAATTGTAAGGAGACTTTGACATTGTTTAGTGAGATATTAGAATCCTATTAGAAATATCATAGTTTCATATAAATTCTTGCTCTGAGGCCATCCTAGGTACGTTTTCAAAAATTTGCAACGGTCAATTTTAAAAACGTATGCAGACTGGCAAACGAAACGTCAAGGTCTGTATCAAAATACGTTGGAATACAATGTTTATCACCGCTGTTTCTGTGATTATATTCTTAACCAAGCGTAGTTTCATTTTTAGTTTGTCAATTTTTGCTTTGAACTGTGGCCTTGCTGCACATTGTTTATTCAGCTTTATAGCTGCTCGATCTCTGATTTGCTGGGAGAGCCTTGTCAAGCCAAAACACCCTCTGAGAGACCAAACGAGCCGGTTATATCAGCTTGCTGACTTGATAACGCAGGATATCAGCGCGATAGCTAGACCTTCCGGGGGGGGGGGGAGACCCCCAAACAAAAGGGGCGGTTAATTTCAGTTGGGGGCTTGAAAACGGGGGGATACCGGCGGATAGGCGGCCCCTCCGGGGGGGGGGGGAGACTCCCATATAAAAGGGACGGGGGTACTCGTCGTACCTTTTAGGGGTTAAAAAAGCGGTTTTGGTACCTCTTGGGGTTTTCAGCCTCAAAAGGTCCACAGCGGCAGCTTTTGCGGTACGTTTTAGGGTATTGAGGCGAAAAAATATGACAGGAGATATTTGAAAATCAAATGACTTTAGATTTTGTCTCAGAATTAGTACCTCTTACCTCAGCCACGCCCACAGAACAGGATCTTGGTACCTCTTGGAGTTCTGTTCAAAATTTCCCACGAGCACCTTATCCAGGAGTCCTCCTGGGAGCTAGCCAAGGCTTCCAATTTACTCATTGCAGTAAAATTGAGAATGTGTGTGCGATAAAATAATACATTTTATTACATAGACACGACATTTTTACCGGGAGATACACCAACCGTAGAATTGAATGAGAGTGAAGTAAAAAGGTAACTAATCAGCTAACTCAGAAAGACGTACATTATACACGCGAAAAAATAACATGGCGTTACATACTAAACGAATACTAATATGTATACCATCTTACTGTACAGTGAAGACGTAAGCTCTCGACATCAAAGTTACATAATTTAGATGAACTCATTGCTTCTGGTAATAAAATGCCGTTCTTGTTCTTTGATGAAATATTCGGCAACGGTAGAAAAAAAACATAACTGAAAATTAGGTCAGCTTAGAAGTTTGATTATAGTGCATAACAAATTTCGGGTTAACAATATGATTTGTTTTGCCGATATAAAGATTATTAATGAAGAGAGACTGTCCTCTTGTGTTTCATTCCAACCATGAAGTAGCCTGTGAACAGGCCCTCTAGTCGGGGATGGGCGAAGAGAAAGCGGGAAGAAAGAGAATAGAAGAGAGAGGAGAGACGCCACAACCCCTACCCCGTTCTCCCCTTGGCCACTTCACTCTCGGCCAGTTTCTCCAGCCGGAGCCTGTTCACAGGCTAACCATGCAGGTGTAAAAAACGCACATTTGGTTAATAGTAAAGTAATCCATCACTATACATTGTACAATTGAATTGCTGTAGCAACTGACCTATTCAAAAAGCTTCCTCACCTAAGTTATATGAACATACATTGTATTACAAATGGCTAACTGTATACTTTTATAAATGCAGAGTCTTCTGTCTTCCACCAACTAGTATTCCTGGCTAATACTCTTCAGGATTAATTTCACCAGTACCACTTGCAGGATCAGATTCTGAAAAATAAAACACCGCACATGCGTACAATATATTGAGACAGCAAAATTCAGTAACGGTATTCCTTAAGCTCTGTTAATATAGTCCCCACTCTTTAACCTACCCCACTCCCCCCTCGTAATAAGTCTCACACTCCTCAATAAAAGATTACCTTGTTGATACGTCATGATAAAAAATCACAAAGTAAAACTTGGCACTCTTAAATTTCTAATCAACCAGACTTATTTTGCAAACATATGTTATTGGACTGCTCTCAATTATTATTTGAGCCCACTTTGTTTCTTTATATGCACTCTGACTATATATATTAGCCTCTCCAGTCCTCCCCCCTCATTGAAAAGCACCCATGTCTACTCAAGACAGGATGAGGGGTCCACTCTTGGTGTTCATGCTTTAAGGCCTGGTTTATGGAAAAATCAATAAGAGCTCGTCGGGCCTATAAGTTGAACAATGGTTCTCTAATTTGTGTTGTAAAGCATACCCTCACAAATCTGCAGTGCGCACCAAGCTCGGGAAAATATGCAACCCGCGTTGCAAGCGCGAGAAAACGTACAGCGTCCCACTTGCCCACTTAATTGGAAGTAAGCGTCACCGATCCGCGTAATTAAAATCAAAGCGTTTGGTTTTTGTTTTGTATCTGCTTGATTGGCTGATAATTTAGCATGTTTGCATCGTTGGCAAGAGAATGTCCAACAGTTTTTCTAGTAAGCGTAAAAACATCAAAAGAAATTGAAAAGTAAGTTATGAAATACATATCTATGGGTCGCGACAAAAATTAATACAATCTGGTTGGTTGGTTGGTTGGTTCCGTTGTTATCAAAACGGCTTAAACAAATGTGTCATTACGTCATCCCTAAGGCCAGTTAAGCTATGCCATACCTTCCTCGGTTAGAGCGTCCAATTTCTTTTGGAAAGTATCTTCTGAATTACCTCGGTTGACATTCATTTCTGAGAAAAAACGAAAATGCGTGCGTCAATAACAACGTTCTTAATCGGTGAGTGTATTGAGCGAAATGTAAGAAAACGGCTTAAGTAGTTCATATCCACCTTTATTGTCACTAACCTATCCTCGCAAATATCGGCAAAATAAAGGCTAAGAAAAGAACAAATGGCATGGAAATTCCATCGTAGAGCAGGGTTTCCCTTCGAAGTGTTCTACAATTTCCTGAAGCTAAGATTTTCCTCATCACTGACGGTCTTTCAATCAAAAATTCTGGGCCCAGTTGTTCAAATTGCGATTCAGTGGATACTTGTTGACAAAACAACTACGCTTTTCACTACTCAGAAAGCTTCTTTTCTATATTCCCCCTCCATCAAGCTTGTAACCGCTAGCCCTGATTTTAACGGTGCAGACCTAGCGAGTATCGTTAGTAGTCAATTTATTGTCTTTTTGCTTACCTTTTTCTCTCAGATCTTGTATCGTTTCTTCAAGGTCTTCGAGGTCCGTTTTGTATTCTTGAAAAGAAAGGCAAAAAAGAAACGTAAGCTAAATGGAACGATAAGGACCCTTTGTTCAGTTATTCGTCGTCTACTTTCTTTTAGAGGAGCAAGTATAGATCATAATTTTTTGTGAGAAACGCGGTCGCTTAACAGTTGGCTCGTCAGATGGGATCAGGGCAAAGATATTCACAGCATTTAATTCGTCGGTACTCATATATACACCTTGTAGAGAAATGGTCTGTCAGAGCGGCGCTTCACCCAACACGCCTCAACACTCCCCGGCCATCGATGGCTCGAACCTGGACAACTCAATCTTGAGTCTAGCCCGCTAATCATTAGGTGCCCACCCCCCTCCCACCTCCTTGAAAACCGCGGGAAGCTTCGTGAAATGCTGGTCTGATGTTGACGTAATCTTAGCTTTAGTCTCTTCCTCTTGTGATCTTACCTTTTTTCATGGATACAGATTTAGCTTCCATCACCAAGACGCTGATAAGCAACAAGAAACATACAAAGGATGTACGCATCTTGTTGTCTGCAGAGACAAATAAATATAATATCGATCGGTCAGATGATCAGTGATCTTTAGCGACAGAAACCAATTTTGAGATTGTAGCGTTGAAGTCTATCTATCAACATCAGATGATAGGGATTTTATTGTCTGGAAGCTTCCTGATTTTTTCCCAAGGTTATCCTCACTCTGTTTGGGTAGAGACAAAGACAACCATTGAAATGCTCAGCATTGACCCGGGGGAGGGGGCGGGGTGGATTCAAGTATGCTGGTTAAGTTCCGGTGAGTTGCAAATTAGGCCAAATTGGGAGGACCAAAATGCATCCTTACTAGGTTGAAATCAAACTTAGGACTGTCCATAGCAACTGCTCATAACGTCATCCTCAAGTCCCCAGTTCTCTTCAGCGTAAAACAGGTCTATTGTGGTTTGCGTGTCGGTTACGTTTTTCAATGAGACTTATTCAATTCACCGCACAACTTAATTACGTCTTTTATCAACCCCCAGAAGTCCAAAGACACAGACACAAAAAAAATGCTAACCCAAGAAAATTCCTCATATCGCACTATCATTCTTTGGGACCCTAAGTGAGTTATGGTCCCACTCCAAGTAATGGACTTTTGAAAAGCTTTCTCGGAAGGTTACTATGCTAAGCTATAGCTATTACGCTTTTGTTTCATTCATCCATTAATGGATTGCAAGTGAATATAATTATTAAGGAATTCACAGTTTTGTAATGCGTTAAAAAGGCCGCGAAAAAAGCTTCAAGGTCTTTGATTGTTCGCGAAAACACTAAAACCTCAGTACATGCAAAATTTGCAGCGGATCATAATTGAAGAGAATGTTTAAAATATGCATCTTTAAAAAGAGCATTTAAAGTTAAAGTCCCGGTTCTGAGAAAGTCAATAATTTAAACCCTCTATAAAAGTAAACATACTTGTGACACGAAAAATTAAAAGCCAGTGTTCCAAGTCGGAAATCCTTGTGCCAAAAAATTGAAGCATTCACTCAATTCTTATGCATTATCAAACTACAAGTATCACACCGAAATCTTTAACAGCCATACATTTTCATTACATTATACGTAGCGGCCATTTAGAAAAATTCCGGTTGTTTACTTTGAAAATCAAATATATGCGAGCTGATCATAAAGTTTAATATCTTTTTGACAGCTAATATTTTCCACACAAAAATAGAGAGTTAGTTATATATTAGAACTGGTAAATCAAAAAGAACCTCCACATGGACTGTCAGCGCTTTCGCCTTTGCGTAACTTTGAAATTTCATTTCTTTGCTGAAACGAGTTCAGAAATACCGCCTTGAATTTCTTATTTGCCGTGTTGAGCAAAAACTCAAAGCCAGATTTTTTTCGCAATCGTGATGATTCTAGAAAGAAATAATTCACATGAAAGATTGTACATGTTTGACATGTTTTTTTTGCTTTTCCAGTTCAAAAGAAACCGAAGTGGAATGCGGGCAACGAAAATGTAATAACTTAGTTTTCAAAGAATGCAGTTAATGATTGCCTCCATGTCAGAGGTTAAAATTGGGCATCTGTGCCGAAAACAAAACGTTTCGTAAATGGTAAAAAATTCTCGCATGCAACTTGATAATTTGCGTCTTAATTCTATAATTTCTAAATACAGTGTTTCTTTTAAGTCTGTCTACATCTATAATACGATCGGTATATACATATCTCTTCTAAAAACCGGAATTGTGATGGTGCCAAAACATTGACCTGCATAACTTTACAAGTTTCTCTTCTGCCTTATTTTCTACAAACTAAAATCAATGTAAGCTACCTTTTCTACAGCCAAACTTGCAAGTTTCCAACACTGACAACAAGATGATGGCAGCAAAGAGGTTGCCTTCAACGGATAGAATTTGATGGTTAGTCTTAAAGGCGATGGCAAGGAATCTGCTCACCACCCAAAACTAATCCGTAGCTCTTTAACTCCAGATGGATAACAGCTTTGTTATGCAGGAATTTTTTTTTCCTCACCCGTATTTGCACAAGTATGGGCTTTAATAAAGTGTTGTTAATACTTAACAAGCTCAACAGCGATGTTTACTCAGAAGGTTTAACTTCAAAAGTACTTCAGTAGCTTTGAATTCCTTTGTAAATGAGATGGAATTTCGTAGCAGAAAAGTTCATATTTTTCACTTTTATCAGTTTGAAATTCTTATACTTCCTCTTTGGCAAGAACTATGACCGATCGATGTGAATCATACAGCGTGAGTTCAGTCAGCTTCATGAGCGACATCCATCTATCCTGAACTATTTTAATGCTAATTTTTTCGTTCTTTTAAACAAACATTGTTGTCAGAAAACTTTCAGTTATCGATTCTAAGCCAGAGGTCTCTAGTTTGTTTTTCTCTTTTATGCCGTTTACTAAGTTACATTCATATTCCTAGAGCAGTCTGTTTTTACTGACACCCTAGAGGTCAGTGTACCGTATCTGTCACAGGGGACGGGAGCAGGATGGAAAGATAAAGGAGTGCGTAAGGGAAGCGGGAAGTTCTGCCCCCCCCCCCTCCTCCCCCATTCCCCCCACCCCTTACTCCCATTTTAGTTGTTGATGACAGAAAGTTGTCTTATAACTTAAAAAACAGTGTGTGAGATAACTGAGGTAGCTAACACGGGTACAAAAATGTGTGTGGAGTGAAAAGAATTGAAAAATAACAAGCTAGAAGTGAGACGGGGTCAAGAAATGGGTGTATATCCTTCATTTTTAATTTAATATATCCTCTATCCATCGAAGCAACAGAAATAAGTTGTATTATGACTATATGATGCATCGACATAAACCAATATTTCAAACTGGAAACAAAATTTCACATTTTTTTCTCTTTTGATAACAAGTTTATTAGTTCGTTCTCGACTTATGATGATCGATTCACTTGGGAGACCAGTTCAGTACTCCTCTGGGTTTATTGGAGGCCCCACACCACTTCCGACTGGGAAACCTAAAACAAAATACATACTGTTAATATGTTACAACACAACTCAAGAGAGGATGAGGGTAAGAGAGTTCATCTCCTATATGGGCCGTATTCTTATGGTAATCCTTCTCGAGTTAGTTTTAGACATGGTATCCAGTTCTCCCGCGGATGTTACCTCGCGTGTCGTGGCGCATGATGGTAGTTGATAGTAGTCGGTGATAGATGTAGCATGCGCTTCTGTTTGACCACCAACTATCGATCATGCACTAACATCGACTATCATTCACTTTGAATTTGTTCAAATTCTTCATTGTAGTCGATAATAGTTTTTCCCGCTTAACCACAGGTATGATGGTTGACGATAGTTGATGAATGAGTGAACGAAACTTTATTGCACACTCCCAAAAAATGGGTTTTTCAGTGAACAATAAAAATACAATAAAAATATAATAAAAATACAGTAAAAAATACAATAAATTAAAAAGGGTAACACTATTCTTTTTTCCAAAACTCGTCAAGCATCTTTGCTTGAAAATTTTTCTTAAAGTTTACTGAACCTTTGCTCAGTTGTAAATCTTTATCTAATGAATTCCATGCGTTTACTATCCTGTATTGAAATGTCCTCTGACGAGTAGCGGTTTTACGTCAAGGAATGTTAAGTTGTTGGGGTTTCTTGTTTGATGATTGTTGGGAGTTTCTAGTTGATGATAGTTAGGCGAGAATCAGCTATCACGGATTATCATTGTCCTGACAAAGGCGCCAATTATCAACATCTTACTGCATCTATGCATGTCGGCTTAGGATTATTCTTATACGCTAAAGAAAACAAGCCTTTAGACGCCATATTCTTACTTGGAACAATTTCATAAACATAGTTCATGTGAGCCACTCCGGCACAAGCCTTGTCACTAGCAGTGTCGCATGCTTCGTATTCCGTGTCCACGCATTTGTCGTTTGAATGGTACTTGAAAAAATGCTGAGCCGCGTCCGCACTGCTCCAGCATTCACCGTAAAATTGAATCCCAAAGAATACAAATCCTCTGTTGGCTGCAGCTTCCGCACATCGACAAACAAGACTAAGAGGCAATTGAAAAAGCACAAAGAAAAACAAAGACAACAAAATCAAGTTAATAAGGTCTGTAATGTTAAAAAAATGCGCAGTTAGACGCTTGCAACAGCTCTTTACGGGAAATTGGGATTTCCGTGTCCAGTCACTAAAAGTTGACCAATTGTTTAGTGAAGCCGTGTTATTAGAAAGCGCATGCAAATCTCTTTGAGAACATTATTTCAAAACTCTGGTTAGATCGTGCTTATATGGCTAAATTGAACTTTACACAAGCGAAGACTAAATATCAAAGGGAATGAGCAAATGAGCCGCAGTTCATTGTCCAATTACAAAGGACACAGACAATACAGTGAATCAATCAAAACTCGAAGTAATTACATGTACCTGACGCAAAGAGCGGGAAAACGTGTACAAGTGAGTCACGGTTGGTTTTGGTTTTCACTTCTGATTGAAAGAAAACGGGGGCGCGGTTTTTTTTGTTTTTTTTGTTTTTTTTTTGTTTCCGAGCCAATCGTGCAGCGTAGTGATGTAATTTAAACCAATTCATGATGCCAAATATGCTTGTCCCTGTTTCTGAAGATTCTCAGTGTGCATAAGGAGTAAGTTAGGTGGTAAGCATATTTCAGGTAGAGGGCATTACTGATACTCACTCAGGTAAGTAAGTGTCCCAGTGATCCCAGTCTATCTTCTGACCACTGAACGATTTCCCTTTTTTTCGATCTTGGAACAACAGATCTCCCATAGCTCTCTTGGATGCCTTTTTCTTGTCGTTATAGCAACCAATCTTGGTGTATTTCATTGGGCAAGGGTTATCTGTAGATTAGATAGTGTTAGAAAATATTCCAAGTTCATTGTTTTAAAATTGCCCTTTTTGATCAATGCAGATCTATGACAAGACTAGAGATTGGCTTGTTGAATTTAAGGAGTGTCTCGTTACTATATTAAAATTAAATATTCAGTATTTGACCCAGGTTACCTAGTCTTGTCACAAATCGACATAAAAGTCAGTATATGTATACTGACTTCTGCATTCAGAGAGAATTTTCCCAAAAATACAAGTCCCAAGAGCTCTATAAGCGTTTGAAAATCTTTGTGCTATCGACGAACATTTTTACGATATAAATTAAGCGATTTCTCTGCAAATCATTATAACCGCTATTGAACATCAAGCATTATAAACCACAAAAGAAGTTTTGAAATCAAAAGTAGCTCATTAAGCACGCCTCTACTAGGAATGATCATTTCAAGGTCCATGAAACATTTAATATATACCTGACAACACATGTTTTTCCCTAGCAACATCTTTCAGACCTAAAAATAACCAAAAGAAAGTTACAGACTGTATGCGAAAATTCTACGAGTGGATAATCAACAAAGGAGAAAGATCACTTATTTTCTATTTCCGACTAGCTATATTTTGTTTAGGGCGGCAATGTTGAC